>OFGR01000232.1_pt1 | contig 58154 bp, 83 predicted proteins | sample 1521811 | NCBI WGS metagenome assembly OFGR01 (sample SAMEA3504098, study PRJEB24116) | mouse gut metagenome | biome: mouse gut; feature: mouse-associated habitat; material: faeces | place: Denmark | collected 2011 | reverse complement strand
TCTCCCCAGCGAAAACAATCACCGCTTTCTAAAGGCAAATGCGTAACCGGCGGGCGTGGACATTTAGGCTTGCGGCACAGCCCCCAACCCCCATGAATACGGGCTTCCTGGGGCGCTCCAAGCCCCGGCGCGGGGCTTTTATACTACCTACCCCCGAAAACGGCTTTTAACCGTCCACGGGGCTTTTCCCGCCTGATTTTTCCCATCCCTTGAAAAGTTCCTCTTGACAAAAAGCCTAAGCGACGCGTAGCGGGGTTCGCTGTCCACCAGAACACCATCCACATCAAAAATGACCGCCTTTATCATGCTTTTACCACCCTTCAAGCCAATCATATCACAACGTGCGTAAAGATGCAATCAAATTATTCAAAAAAATATAAATATTTCTGGTTGATTATTTTTTGAGCACGGGAGGGAGGAAGCTGGTGCAGGACAAACCGCAGTCAAAGGGGTAGAGCAGGCCGCCCGCCTGCATAAGATGCTCTGCTCCTTATGCGCAAGGCCGGGGAGATCACCAGGGAGGACTATGACCGCTGGCGTTACAATTACCCCAAATACGACACCGCCCGGAAATGGGTCAAAGTCCCGTCCAAGGAATTGAGCGACGTCCTGACAGCAGCTTTCAATAACAGGCTGGGCAAAGACTGACAGACAGCAAAAAGCCCTTACCGACGTTGCCATCGGTAAGGGCGTTCTAATATGGTTTTTGTCACCCACAAGCCGCAAAGGAACACTTTTCACCTGCAATCCACCGGGGATACAGAATGATACGGCCTATGGGGAGCGTTATCAAATCGTTATCAAAAGAGAGGTGTAAAACCGTCTATCCCTTGTGCCGCAACGGGTTCAGAGTTTCGAAAACTCATTCCCACTCTACTGAGTAGGTCCGTTATCTCATTCTTTGTAGGCCGGACAGGGGCCGCAATCTACAAAGATAGAGATTTTCGTCCGTATAGTCCATAGTGTCCACGGCGGCGTAATGCCACCGTAATGCCACGCCTCAGATTATAGCACCGCAGGGGGAGGCTGTCAAATGGGCGGGCTGTTCTCAGAGGCTCCGCCGGCATCCTCCCGGAAGCCGGAGGCAGCGGCGGCGGCATACTTCACCCCTTCGCCGGCGGCGCTGGTATTCTCCGCCCGGTTCTTCTCCACAATCCTGGACAGGACGATGGACAGGGCGGTGCCGATGGGGGTGAAGACCACCGTCCAGCAGGCCAGTGGGCCGCTGTACTGATGCCTGATACTCAGGACGGCCAGCACAAAGCCCCCGGCCAGCCCAGCGGCCAGCAGCAGGACCAGAAGAAAGCCCAGCAGGTCGGTGTTCCCCATCCTCCGCCGGGGCGCCGCCGTCCTGATCTGCTCTCGCTTCCCCCTCATGCCAGACCGTGGGTCTGGGCGAAGCGGAACAGGATTTGCGCCGCCTGCTCACGGGTGAGGAAGTCTTCCCACATGAAGTTGGGCTGGCCGTCAGCTCCAGCACCGCCGCCGGCGAAGATACCCTCCTTGACGGCGTACTCCCTGGCCTTCCGGCTCCACTCGCCGCTGTCGTTGTCCCTCAGCTCCTGGCGGTACTGCTGCATCGCCGTGGCGAACATCTTGTTGAACTGTTCCTGTGTCATTTCCTCGACTTCCTCCTTCGGTTTCTCGGCCAGCTTCAGGACCTGGCCTGGGTAGATGGTGTAGGGGCTTCCGATGCCATTCAGGGCGGCGATGGTCTTCCAGTCCACCCCCGTCTTGGCACCGATAGCGGCGAGGCTGTCCCCAGCCTTCACGGTGTAGGTGTCGTACTCAGGCCCGGCAGGGGAGGCCCCGCCCCCGGCGTTGTAGGCCCTGGCGTCCACGACCCAATAGTAGGTCGCCTCGTTGAAGAAGGTCGCCGGGTCCCCGTTCAGCCGCTTGTCCTTGGTGCTGGCAGGGTCATTGATGCGGACCTTGTTGTCGGCCCACCAGACCACAACGAAGTGGCCGCCGCCGGTCCAGGTCCCTTTTTTCATGAGGGCAATCAGGTAATAGCCCTGCTTCAGGTATTCCCTGGCCTGCTCGTGGACCTTGGCCTTCGGGTTGTGGTAGGCGTTCGTCCAGCTCAACTGCCAGCACTTAATCCCGAACTCGGCGAACTGAGGGGCGAAGTAGGCGTAGTACGTCCCGTTCCCCAGGGCCTTGTAGCCGTGGGCGACGCTCCAGGCGCAAGCGTCCTCGGGGGTGAAGGTCTTCCCGGTCAGGGTTTCGATAAGCATAGCAGCCGCCGTAGGGCCGCACCCGCTGTCCCCGATGGTGCTATTCTCCCCCTTTACCCGGTAGGGCTTCTTGGCCCACCTGGGGTCGGTCTGAAGGTAGCTGACGGGCCTCTTATTCATGGCTGCCAGCCTCCCCGCCATTTACCAGGGCCGCCGCCGCCGGGTTCTCCTTCAGCATCTCCCGCATATCCTCCAGGGCGTCGTCTACCATCTGGCTGAACAGCTCAAAGGGGACGACCTTCGCCAGCCACGGGAAGCGGACGACGAACAGGTCATAGACCTGGCGGAGCTTCAGCCGCCCGGTGCCGCCGCCCAGCTCCTTCTCGGCCCCGGTCACAGCCCACAGCAGCCACTCCCGGACCTTGGCAAGCTGGGCCTCGCTGGGAAGATTGAAATAGCGGTAGGCGTACCAGACGGCCACCCCCAGGACGGCGGCCAGGGCAAGGATGATGTACCAATTCTCGACGATGAAATTCATGTTCTGTTCCTCCTTCTTTACGCAGGCTTGTGGAATTTCTCCAGGTCCTCGATACGGTGGTTGGCGACCTTGATTTTCTCCTCCTGAAGCTCGGTCCGCTCCTCGACCTGGTACATCCTCTCGACCAGGTTGTTGTGGGCCTGCACCTTCTTTTCCAGCTCCTCCAGCCGGTAGGCAATCAGGGCGGCAGACTTACGGTTCGCCAGGTAGCTGCCGCCCAGCGTCCCGAGAAGGGCAAGGCCGCCGGTGATAAGTGCGACGATGATTGTCTCGCTCATGCCTCGCCTTCACCCCCTCCCTGGGCAGCAGCCACGGAGGTGGCGACGGGCTGGTAGTAGTCCCCAGACAGGGCCGGGGGCCTCCAGCCCTCCACCTTGTCGAACAGGCGGCGGACCTCATAGAGCTGCCCGTCACAGGTGAAACGCTCCCCCACGTTGAAGGAGTAGTTGGCCGGGAGGTCGTCCCAATCGGGAACGTCGAAGGGGTCCGGCCCAGGCTCCGGGTCCGGCTCGTCGTACAGGGCATATTCGGAGGGGACCAGGTGGGGGAAGTGCGGCTCGTACAGGGTCACGCCTCCCTGGTGGATGGGGGTATAGAGCAGGCCGTCCTCGGGGTCCCGGCGGACAGCTCCGAAGGGGACGTGTTCCCCCCAGGCGAAGTCGAGGTATTCCCCCTCGCCCTCCGGCTCCTTCCTCAGCAGGCGAAACAGGGTCCGGCCACCCTCAGACCCCGGCGCCCACCCTTCCTGGGCCTGGTGCTGGGTCAGGGTGATGTAGGTTTCCCGGTCAGGGCCGATGACAGGCTCGTTGGCGAACAGGGTCCCAATGTCGGGCCGCCACTCCCGCACCCCGTCGGCGGTAGCCATCCGGGACAGCTCCTCGTCGGTGAACTCCCCAGCAGACACCACCCCGGCCCGGACAAGGTTCGCCTGGGCCTTGCTGAGGGTGGCTTCAGGGAGGCCCTGGCCGCCGGCGGCGGTCAGGGCGTGGTGGACATCCAGAATAGCGGACCACAAGTCGGCATTGTCCCGGCTCTGGGTCTGCTGCTGGTAGGCTCTCGCCTCGTCAAGGTTTTTCATGCTGACGTTCCTCCTTCAGGTCAAATGTAGCTGCCGCTGATGGAGTACAGGGCAATGGTGTCGAAGCCGGGTGTCTTCTGGATTTTCACCCGGACACCTACCGCCCAGCTCTCGGCGGTCTTGGCCTTGTTGCTGAAAATGTGCTTCCGCCCGCTGTTGGCATCCTCCCAGGCCGGGGAAGCGTCGTTGAAGTTATTACACACCTGGAGCTGGACGGCGCTGTCAGCGGCCAGATACCGAAGGCTGACCAGGATTTTCTCGGCGGCGGCGCTGGTGTCGTCCATCTTCCAGTCGAGGTCGATACAGGACACGGACCGGGAGAAGGTAATGGTACGGGTGGCGCTGTTCCCGGCGCTGTCCGTGACCTTCACCTTCATGGTGTGTTCTCCCTTCAGACCGGCGAACTGGACCTCGGACAGGGCAAAGGTGTACTGCTGGCCCCGGACCGCCTCCTCGATGGTGCGGACCTCCTGGCCGTCCAGCATCTCCACCACCTCCAGGGTGTCGCCCGTGTCCACATCCCCTACGGTATAGGTAAAGCTGGGCGGGGTGGTCACCACCCCCAGGGCCTGGTCGCTCCCGCTCACGGTGGGGTCGGCGTTGTGTATCACGGTCCGGGTCAGGCTCGTGGTATATCCACTCCGCCCGCCTCGGCTGTCCTTCGCCAGCACCCTATACGCTACCGTGTTCATCGCCGTCGTGATATTATCCGTGTACTGTGTGGCGGCCCCGTCGTAGACCTTCGACCAGGCCCCGCCATTGTACTGCCGCTCCAGCTCATAACTTACGGCGTCCCCGTCGCTGTCCATGGATGCGGCCCAGCTCACCGCCAGACCCTTCCCGCTCCGCACAGTCTCGGGTACGGTGATACCGGGGGGCGTGGTGGGGGCGTTATTCCAGATAATCGTATAGTATCCTTCAGAATCTGGGGTATCAGATACCAAGATTTCAGAGGACAAATTCAAAGCCGGACGCACGCCCCCGCCGCCGCTGCAGGCGCTGTTGCTGATCAGCGTCCCGTCCGTATAGACGACGCGGGCGTAGTAGCCACTGCCCGCAAACGGGGACCGCAGCCACCACCACCAAGGCTGGGAGGCAGACAAGGAACTGTTGGTGTACTCGGAGTTGCTGACGGCCTGGGTGGTGGGGTAACACTTCCGGGAGTTGTTGTCGCTGAACATCGCCAGGACGGACCCCTCGGCGATGCCATTCTCAGACCCCAGGCCCACCTCGGCCATGGACAACAGGAAGATGCCGTCGGTCAGTGTCTCAGACCCTCCACCGTCGCAAGAGGGCTTCGCCACGATAAGGGTGGTGGGCAGGATAGCGGCCAGGAACTCGGCGCTGAAGCCGGTCTTAAAGCCCGCCTCGGCGTCGTACTCGTTGTAGTTACTCCAGACATTGGCGTTGGAGGGCGGGCGGTCATAGCTGTGCTGCTGGGTATACCAGCCCGTCCCGGCCTTATTCAGCCACTGGCGGATGTTGGCGTAGATGTAGCGGTTGTTGCCGTAGCTCTCCCGGCTATTCCCTCCGCCGCTCTCGGTGGCGTCGAAACACTTCAGCGTCAGCATACGCTCGGCCACGAGGGTGACGGAGCTGGCAGGGAAGCCGGTGTGGTTCTTATCGCCGATGACCCATGCGATAGGCACCCCTTTGTATTTGGTCAGAGGGTCCCTGACCTTCGCCTTCACAGGCAGCATACTAATTTTTTGTGCCACGGGTTTCGCTCCTTCCTTCAGAGAAGATTTTTTGCACTCGCTGGTCAAATTCGAGGACAAGGTTTCGGCAGTTCCCATGCGAAGCGTGGGCCCGCCAGCTCCTGTAACTATCCTCGATTTCCTTCCGGGTCATCTCCCCGGATTTGTACTTGGCCTCGAACGCCCTCAGCTTCCGGGCCATCCTGGACTTGCTGGAGCGGCGCACCTTTCGGATGACCTTTCCGCTGTCTGTCAGGTAGCTGTGGAAGCCGAGGAAGTCCAGGCCATTCCGCAGGGGGAAGATATTCGTTTTGCCGTTCAGCTCCAGCCCACGGAGGGCCAGCAGCTCGGCAATTTTCCGCCACGCCTCCTGAAGGGCGGCCTTGTCCTCGCAGATAAGATAGAAGTCGTCCATATACCGCCCATAATATTTGACCCGCAGGACCTCCTTCACGAAATGGTCCAGCGGGTCAAGATACAGCAGGGCGAATATTTGGCTGCTCTGGTTGCCGATAGGAATACCCACGTTCCCCGGCGTACTGTCGATGATGGCATCCACAAGGGCCAGGGTCCGTGGGTCCTTCAGGTGCCGGCGCACGTCCTGTTTCAGGACATCATGCCGGATGCTGGCGAAGTAGTGGCGCACGTCAGCCTTCAGCACCCAACCGTCGGCGGCCCCATGCTTCAGGAAGTATTCCCGCATGAAGCCGCTCAGACGGTCGAGGCCGAACAAGGTCCCTTTCCCCACCTGGGACCCATAGTTGTCCAGGATGAACGGCGCAGACAGGACAGGGTAAAGAATTTCGTCGCATAGGGAGTGCTGCACGATTTTGTCCTTGAAGCTGTTGGTTTGGACGATGCGCTCCTTCGGTTCATGGACCACGAACTCGAAATATCCTCCGGGGCGATATTCCCCGCTTTCAAGCTCCGCCTGGATAAACCGCACAGCCTCCAGCGCATTGGCTTCCACCCTTGCGACGGGGTTCTTCCACCTCTTGCCCTTCCGGGCCATCCGATAGGCCCGATACAGATTCGAGAAGTCGTAGACGACTTCAAAAGGTGGTTCGACTGTTTTACTCATTCACGGCACCTCACCGCTGCTGGCAGCTCCAGACCTCCGCTGTGCGAGGCCCAGGGCGTCAACGGTATGTGTTTGTCCCTTCCCTGTCAGGTCAGGACGGGATGTATCTTCGCTTTGATAGTGATAGGCTTCAGCTTTCGCCCTCTCGGGTTACTCAATCGCAGTTTCTACCAAACCCGGACGCACGCCCCTGTTGCCGTTGTAGGCGTTGTTGTTGTTCAGCGTCCCGTCCGTATTGACGTTGCGGGCGTTGTAGCCATTGCCCGCATTCGGGGACCGCACACGGCACACCAAAGGTCAAGCGCAAACAAGACACACCCCCAGGCCCTCAAATCATCGCCGGGGGTATTGCGGGCCACCCTGCCGGGGAGGGGGCTGTTGGCCCCTGGGAGGTTGTCCCTGGGCCTGGGCCTTCTTCTCGGCAAGCAGCCGGTTAAACCGCTCGGCGTCCTTCTTCCTCCACGATGCCGCCATGTTCTTGACATCGGTGGTGAGCCCCGTCCAATACTCACACCGCCTGATGTCCACATAGCCCTGTTCGAGGGCGATGTCCAGCAGGGACAAGAACACTTTGCAGTTCGTCAGGACCTCCTTTTGGAGGTCAAGCCGCTGTTCCATCTTCTGGCGGTTATCCGGGTAAATCTCATTCGCCGCCAGGATGTCGTGCAGGATTTGAAGGGAGATATTCTGCATACGCTGGCAGATGGTGAAACGGACCTTCTTCGGGAACAGCTTCGAGTTATTGGTCACGGTCAGGGTATGGTTTACCAGGTCCTTGGCCTTCCCTACGATTGTCAGCTCCCCTTGCCTCGCAGCAGACACAGTTGATGCACCTCCTTTCCCTCATGGCCTCCACTTCCTCAGCCGGGACGCCCTCCACTTCGAGAACGCCATCCAGCACCAGGACAGTGACCTTTTGGCCGTTATATCCCAAACCGCAAAGCACAAGGCCGCCGGCCCCATCCAGGGGACACGGCGGCGTCAGCTCCACGATAAGGTTCGGAATTAAGCAGCTCGCCTGCTCAGGGGTACACAGGACCCCGTTCATGCCGTGACCGTCCTTGCGACGATGTTCAGCACACCGTCCCGGATAATCAGGCCGGTGCCGGTCCCAAAGTCGGCGGTACGGTTCACGCCTCCAGGCATATCGCCAGAAACGAGGTCATTCAGCAGCTCGATACTGGCCGAGTGGTCGTCCAGAATATCAGCCAAACCGATGATGTCCGTGATTTCGTGGCTATGGCCCAAAAGGGCGTATTTCTCCAGGTCCACAATGCGGGCCAGGGCGTTGGGGTTGATGACCGCCGTCACATAGGCGGCGCCCGTGACGATGCTCTGGATGGAGAAGGTGGCGAAGGAGTTGATGGAGCTTCCCTGCGGCCTTATCCAGACCGGGTGGTCGTGAAGGTCCAGGTAGCAGTACGCCACGTCCCCGTGGGTGTCTGGGTCTTCCACATAGACCAAAACGCCCTTGCAGGGGAAGCCGACAGCCACCCCCATGCTGTGCGCCTGGACCACGATGGTGGCCTCCCCATTCCCGGTGTTCTCCACGCTGGCGATAAGCCCATCGCCGGCATACTGCACCGGGGCGGTCAGCTCGTCGATGATAGTCCCCTCGGGGAGGTCCCCGCTGTCCAGCTCGGCCTTGGTGTAGTTCACACCACCCTTTTGGGCCAGGATGCGGCCCAGGACCTCGAAGCCGCTCATAAGGGGGATTGCCCCGTCGTTCCCATCATTCACACTTACACCCGGCATGGGTTCCAACTCGTCGATGTTCGGCATAGCCTTTAATTCCTCCTTATCTTTCCAGTGATCTGGATGTCTTCCCAAACCGTAGCACCTACCCGAAGGGAGGCCCTGCCGGTTCGGTTCATGCTTGTGCGGACGTTCGCCTTCAGGTCCATTTCATCCACGGCGGCGACGCCCAGGTACAGGCGGTGCGTGAACTTATGCCGGACCCTCAGAAAAATGCGGGTCCCAATTCCGGCGGCGGCGATGCGCTTTACCAGCTCCGCAATGAGCGGGGCAGCCTCCAGCCTTTCGGCGTCCAGGATGTCCTCGTCGATATACAGCCACACCTTGGCCGGGAACACCTCCCGAAGCTCCACTTCGGGAAGTTCCACGTTAAACAGGTTGGCAGCAGCCGAAACAATGGTGTCGATGTCCCCGCCGGACAACAGGGCAATCATTTTGATTTTGATAAGCAGCCGGAAGAAGGCATCGTTGGACCCTCCACGCTCGACCCCGAAATTTGCCCCGTAGCGGTCCAGTACAGCGCCCTGAGCGTTGTCCAGGTTATCCCATAGCACCATCCTGTCGCCGCTGTCGTGGATAAGCTCCATGCCCCACGCAAGGGTCCCGAACAGCTTCCCAATGTAAGTCTCGGGGCTGAGGCTATGGCGGGCGTTGCGAATATCCTCCCTGGCGTAGGCGCTCGTCAGGAAGTCCAGCATTTGGGTGAGATAGCCCGCACTCATGCCCCCGCCTCCCTCACAATGGTTATGGCGTCGGCGTTCGTGACGGCCTTCTCCCTTGTGCCGATGACGATATTCTTCACGGCGAGGGCGGCGGCGCTGGTCCCGATACTCAGGCTAAAATCGACCACCCCAGGGACGGACAAGATTGCCCCAGGGAGGGCCATGTAAAGCACGTCCGTCCCGATAGGCAAGCCGCCCTGGACATCTCCCCCGATGAAGGAGATAAGGGCGGCCTTTATCCGGCTTTCCCCGTCCCAGGGGAAGTTGGTGTCCGTTTCCAGGTCATAGACCTTGATGTAAATGGGGACGGTGGCAGGCCGGGAAAAATGGATGTCGTAGCTCTGCCCATTCAAGGCCACCACGGGGATGGTCTTTCCTCCATAGGTCTGGATACCTCCAGCCTTCCGCCGGAAGATGGCCTTCGCCACCTCCTCGTCCAGGCCGCCGTAGGCCACCACCTCGAAGCTGTGCGGGGGGAGGCCCAGGGCGTCCACCTCGTCGGTGTCGTTCTCGTAGCAGATGGCCGAATAGACCCCCTCGACGTTCTGGAGGATTTCGCCGGCGATGGCATCAGCATTGACGCCCCCGGCAAAGTCCACGGATTTGTAGTAGCGGTCCCGGAACTCCTCGTCGCTCTCCCTCCAGCGCCCGCCGGTCATGGCGGAGGCGTTCGTACAGGACGACACCCCATCCAGGGGGTTGACGATTTCCTTCACGGTCCCGGCGTCGGCGTTGTAGTCGGCTCCAGTCCCCACAGCCTGAACGGGCAGTATCACGGTGCCGTCGGCCCCGATGCGCCCAGCTACCAGGACGGCGTACTGATAGCCCGCCACCGTCTTCACAAGGAAGCCGGAGGGAATAGCCGTCCCGACGGCCCCGCTGAAGGTCACATAGCCGCTGGCCTTCTGAGCGGGCAGCAGGGACAGCCCTATGGCCCGGCCCAGGTTATACAGGCTCGTCCCGACGGCGGTGTCCACAAAACGACTGTTGTAAACGTCCTCCATCAGGGCGAACAAGATGTTGAGCATCCACGCAAAAATGCGGAGGAAGATGCCCAGGGGGGACCGCACAGTGAGGACGGCCCTCTGCCCGAACAACTCCCTTGCCTTATACTCGATGGCGTTCAGCAGCTCGACATAAGTAGGGCGGCGAAAGCCTCTTTCGGTTACGCCCCATTCCTCGGTGTTCAACTCGTTGTCACCTCCGCATTGATAGTTTCTCCATCAGACAGGCGGCCAGATACAGACACGGCCAGCGCCCGCCCTTCCATGGTGTAGCTGACCTCCTGGACCTCCTCGACCTCCGGCTCCTGGAAAACGGCGTCCCGGATGACTTCAGGGATTTCGTCCTCGGTCAGCTCGTAGGGCTTCTTGCCCATTATCCGCTCGTATGCGGTGCCGTGGGAGGGGACGAAGGGGAACTCCCCCTGCCACGCCTGGAGGGTCAGCCTGACCGCCTGGGCGCTCACATCATCCCCCGTGACAATCTCCATGACCCCTTCGTCATCGAGAACAAGGTCACGGGTCACGGGGTCGATTTTCAGGGTATACTTTTCATCGCTCATAGTTCGTCATCCTCCGATAAAAACGTCGCCGCTTCCCTCCATCACGGACCCGCCAATGGAAACGGCGTCCCCCACCCTTGCGGCGGGGTGCCCATTGATGAATACGGTAGAGCTTCCAGCAGAAATAACGTCCTGGTGTCCGGGGTGGGTGACACAGCCGTGGGTGGCGTAATGGTCCCCCACCCGGCCAGCCCCCAGCCCGTTGACTTTCACGTCGGCGCTATACTCGACCAGGGGGGCAGGGGGGCAGGCGTCGTGACCTGTGCAGTTGTCCCCCTGGCGTGTTGCCTGTGCCATTCCTCAGCCCTCCCCCTAATTCAGATTGACGATGCCGCCCTGGGTCGTCAGGTCCCCGGTGATGGTGACATTCCCCTTGATGTCGATGCCGGTCTTGGTCATGGACAGGTAGACGCTCCCGTCCACGGTCGCCATGCACAGGGTCCCGGAGGGCAGGCCGGTGATCTGATTTGTCCCGGTCCTCACTCCCCCCAGGAAGATGGCGTCGTCGCCGCTGTGCAGCCGCTCGGTGTTCGGGTCAGCCTCAGCCCCTCCAGCTATCACGGCGTCGCTGTCCCGGTCCAGATACAGGACCACACCGATGTCGCCGGGTTTGTAGATGGGCCGGAAGACCCATCCGCCCCCGTAGACCATAGAAACAGGGACGGCCAGGACTTGGGGCTTGGTCTGGAAGGTGTCCTCGTCCGGGTAGTGGGTCAGGGGTTGCACATCCACCGTCATTTTGACCTCGTCGAAGGCGACCACCTTCACGATGTCAGCCACGCACAGGGCGGCGGCCTCGCTCTGGGTCCTTGCGTCCTCGTAGGCTCTCTTTTTGCTTTGCCTCGCCATACCTTCAGCCCCTCCTTTACGCTGGCTTCATCTCGACGGAGGTCTTCCAGGCCCCCCTCGGGCTTCCCGTGTGCTTTCCCTTCACAACGATAAATTTCCCGTTCAGGGTAGCGGACTGGATTGCCACGGCCTCAGCAGGGCCGACATGGTAGTTGAGCAGGAAGTCCCGGCTGACGTAGTTCCCTTCCTCGCCCTTGGCGCTGGCGCTCTTTTGGCTGTCAGCTCCAGTGGCGATGACGGTTTCCTCCACCTCGTTCCCGGACAGCAGCAGCCCGCTTTGAGGGGTCAGCACAAGCCCGTTGGATATTCCCTTGGAGGGGTCGCTGATGACCACGGACCCGGTACGGATAAGAAAGCGGCTCTTGCAGTCGTCAACGGCGATTTTCTTCAGGAGGTCCTTGACCTTCCCATCGCATACCAGGCCCCGGTCGTACACCTTGTTGACGGCCAGGGAGAACTCGCCGATTTCCAGCCCGAATATGTTCAGGAGGTCGGACACTATCTCCTGGGCCGTACTCCCCTTGGCGTAGGTCTTGGCGACCTTCGCACTCAGCCACTCGTCCATGGCGGCCGTGGCGGTGATGGAGGTTATCCAGTTCGTTTTGTCGTGTTTATGGGAGCAGGCGGACACCTTCCCCACGAAGATGGCCCCGATGTCCCCCTCATAGCCGGCGTTCAGGATGATGGCGCTCCCCCTCTTGATGCCCTTCCGGGTGGCCTCAGACAGGTTATAGACCTTGAACGTGGCAGACTGGAGGGTGTCGCTGTCCTCAAAGGGGACCTCGAACTCGAAGTACAGGTCGTCCATGCCGTAGACCTTCCCCCCGATTTGCAGGGTGGCCTCTCGCATCCAAAAGGACATTATTCGGCCCTCCTATCGAACAGGTAGAGCTTGACCAGCTTCCCGAAGTTCTCCCACGTCACGGTGTCGATTTCGTCCCCGGTCAGGCACAGAGGGATGATGACGGGCAGGGGGAAACGCTCGTCCTCGATGGGTCCAAACAGGGGCCGCCCATATCTCACGGGGTCGCCATAGGCCAGGACCTCGCCGGTGTTGGCGATGCTCAGGTCCACGGTGAAGAACTTCCCGATGTCGTTATAGCGGACGGTGAAGGAGTAGGTCCTGTCCTTCAGCTTCACGCTGAAGGTGTAGGGGACCTTCGAGGTGTCGATTTCGATGTATTCCACCTCAGCCCCCAATTCGATAAGCTGCATTTCCTCACTTCCTCCCTGTGTTCGTGGGGGTCGCCCTGCTGGACGGCCCGGAGCTTCCCGCCGGCTTGCTGTTGTAGGAATTGACGTAGGAAGCATAGGCGCTGCTGGATATTTTCTCGCTGGTGGTAGTCTTCAGCCCATCGGCCCTGGTCTTCGCCGTCTGGGGGGAGGTCTTCCCCCCAGACGAAGCGGCGGCAGCACTATCCTGGTCGGACATCATCTCGGCTGTACCGCTTGCGGAACTGCTACCCAGGGTGATTTGCTTCAGGGTGGCGGTGAACGTAAAGCCCTTACGGTTGGTGGCGTCGTGGGTGCTTTGGAGGTTCTGTATCACCAGATTGCTGACCCGGTTCCGCCCCGTGTAGGTCAGGATGTCGCCACGGGTCCACATCTGATTGAGGGTGGCGATTGCGGCAGCTCCATCCGTCACGGTCCCGGCAAGCTGGAAGGACAGGGGGGAGCGAAACACATGGTCGTTGATATTCCCCCCGCCCTCCACAGGGTTGTCGGTGATGGTGCTTTGGCGGCTCACGGTCTCCTTGGTGACAACGCCAGTCTTGAACGGCTCAAAGCGGACGGTTCCGCATTTGGCCCCTTGCAGGATATACAAGCCTGCCCCCTCCTTCCGTTATGCGTAGCCCTGCTGCATGGCCCGTTCGGTGTAGTCCTTTTCCTGGGCCTCAGCATACAGTTCGTCGAACATGGCCCGGATGCGGGCCTCCACAGCCTCGGCGGTGGCTTGGGGGTCCCCTCCACCCTCCACCTTGATTTCGAGCTTCGGGGAGAAGGTCATGCTTCGGCTGTTCTGCTGGTTGGTCACGTTGGAGTTGAAGGAAGACATCAGGCGGTCGGTCTGGTCCGCCGGGATAATAGCAGACCCTCCAGGCAGGACGGCCAGCTCCCCGCCTTCCTCGTTCATGTAGGTGGGGCCGCCCTTCCAGTTGTCGGTGCCTCGGGCATTATGCGGGATGTCCGCCCCCATCTTGATGCTGGCAGCTCTCCCGGCCTCCTTCCCGGCGGCGGTTATCCTCTCCAGGGCCGAGACTATTTTCCTGGCCCCGTTCTCGGCGGCGGTGGTCATTTCATCCCAGGCGTTCCCAGCTTCCTCGACCATGCCAGAATAGGCCGTAGAAGCTGCTGAAGCGACGTTATCAAGGCCGGTACTCCAACACCCTGCCATATCATCAACGCCCTTGTTCGTAACGCTGGAGGCCGTTTTGGTGGCTTCCTCGATGGAGGTCGTGAACTCCCCGGTGTCAGCAGGCCCCATGACGATGGGGTCAATGGAGGGAAGAACAGGGTCGGGTATGACCGGGGCCTCAGCAGTCACGGGGAGGGTGAAGGGTTCCACTTCAGGCATTTGGATGGTGGGCATTTCCGTGGTGACGGGGACGGTGATGGGCGGGATATTCTGGCCCACCTCCGGCAGCTCCACAGCAGACGCCTGGACGGGGACGGTGATGGGCGGGATTTCCGGGACCTTCGGCTGGGGAATGTCAATCTCCGGGACCTTCACGCCCTCAGCAGCAGCCCCGAGGCCGGTTATGCTGTCGCCCAGCTCCGCCACTTCCTTCTTGCTCTCTTTCGCCCCGCCGAACAGCCCGCTGAAGAAGTCTATAACCTTCCCGGCTCCGTCGGCCAGCCACCCGATGACGGTGCCAAGGCCGTCGGCTATGACCCCCAGCACGTCGCCGATGACCCCCAACACGGGGGACATCCCTTCGAGGATAGGCGAAACGATGCCCAGCAGTTGAGCGAGGGGCGGGAGAAGGGCCTGGACAATGTGCTGAATTACAGGCATCAGGGGCGCAATAATCGAGGTGTTCAGTGTCCCGAGGATGTCCACCAGGGGCGGAATGACCGTCCCGGCCAGCATCCCGATGATGTTGGCGACCGGCGGCAAGACCGTGGAGGCCAGGGAACTGAATACCGAAATTAGCGGGGTGGCGGCCTGAAAGAGGGTCCCGAGTACGTTTATCAGGACCGGCAGCAGGGTTTGGCCCAGCTCCATGATGACGGGCATACTCTCAGCAAGCCCGTCGCTCAGGACCGTTACGAGCTGCATCAGCATCGGCTCGATGGTCGGCCAGTTGTTGATGATAAGCCCGAACAGCCCCTCCAACATGGGGGAGAACTTCGCCCCGGCATCCCCCAGGAACTCGTTCCAAACCCCGTTGAGGGATTTTGTGCTATTTACCAGGCCCCCGGTGTCCTTCACGGCGGCCTGCTGTATCTTGCTGGACTGGTCAAGCAGGGTATTCATGCGGACCTGGGCCAGGGCAGCATCGTCCAGGGCGTCCAGCTCAGACCCGAGGCCCATTTCCATCGCCTTCGCCTTCAGGGTGGCGTCGTCGATATGGACACCGAACTCCTCCAGGGCGCTGGTATTCCCGTTGATGTAGTCCTGCATGACGGCCAGGGCCTCGGCATCGTCCATGCTGAAGGCGTTCCCCAGGTCATAGGCCAGGGACGTGGTGATTTTGGACAGCTCCGTGGCGGCCTCTCCAGTAATGCCCAGCTCGGCATACATGGCCTTGTTGGACACCATGAAGCCCTGGACCTCAGCCGTAGACCTATGGACGGCGGCGGCGTAGTTCTCCACCCATTCGCCGGCATCGGTCCCGGAGAAGGAAGCGTCGAAGCGTTTCCCCATACTCTCAGCAGCTCCGGCGACCTCGATGGCGGCGGCGCCCAGCTCTTTGAGCTTGTCGATACCGGCCTTGATAGCCTCCAGGCCGATTACGGCGGTGAGCGCCCCTTTCAGGGCCTCCTTGATCTGCTCTCCGGCATCCCCTCCAGCATCGCCCATGTCGTCCAGGTCCTTCCTGGCATCGTCGGCGGCGTCCCCCAGGTCCTCGGCATCATCGGCGGCGGACAGCAGGGCGGCCCCCAGCTTTCCCTTGATGGTCTTGATTGGGTGGGCAAAGGCCGTCCCGATATTCTTGGCCCCAGACTTGAAGGAGGTCACAAAGGCCCCCACCTTCTTCTGGGTGTAGCCTATGGCCCCCTCGAAGCCCGCCTGGAGGCCCTTGGCGGCGCTCCTGCCCTCACTCAGGGCTGTACCCATAGACTTCGCCACGGCCTGCCCAAAGCCGCCGGCATCGGCTCCCATGCGCCGGAACGTGTCCCGGAACTCGTCGCCAGTCTCGTCGGCTCCAGCCCCGATGTCGTCCAGGTTCCGGCGGATGTCGCCGGCGGCGTCTTCAGCTCCATCGGCAGCACCTCGGATGCTGTCGGTCAGGCGGTCCAGACCTCCAGCCCCTACGTCGGCCCCGGCCTCGATGTCGGCCCCCATATCCCGGCCAGCTCTCTCGGCAGCTCCCATGCTGTCGATGCTCTGCTCCAGGCGGATGATAAGGTCATCCAGTTTGTCGATGCTTTCATCCAGGCCAAAGTCGAGGCCGAACGTCATTTCTCGGCTGTCAGCCATTACGGTGTCACCTCCTTATGCACAAAAAGAGGGGGGCAGGCTCTCAGCCTTGCCCCCCACCCTTTGCGGGTTTCCACTCAGTGTTGAAAAGGATTTTCGCCTCGACAGCCTCCCGGAACTCCCCGAGGTCCATCCCTCTGAGGTCAGAGTACGACAGACCGGGGCCGGTGAAGACCATCAGCCAAAATTCCTTGTTGCGCTTGGCCCTTTTCAGGGCCAGCTCGACCGATTGCTCAGTTGCGAAGAAACTGCTCGATGGCCTTGATAAGTTTCTCCGGGGTCTTCACGTCCTCCTTCTCGTCGAAGTAGGACATCCCCCCGGTGGCAACCTCAGCCGGAGCGATGACCACATTCTTGAACATGGTGTCCAGATACCTTACGGTGTCCCGGCCCTTCCCGCCGGTCATCCCGCAGTCGTCATTGGTCTGGAAATACCAGGACGGGGACACGCTCTGAAGGGTGTATTCCTGCCCCTCGACGGTTACCTTCGTCTGCTTTGCCATATACTTCCGATAGCCCCTTTCAGTCAGTGATTTTGGTTTTCTCGGCCACGCCATGATGCCGCCTTACCGCAGCACCATAAACGGGACGTAGATGTTGATGGTGACGGTCCCCTGCTCCTTGGTCCGGGCGGCGTCGGGCATCTTCAGCACCCGGCAGTTGTCGCAGGACATCACAAAGGCGTCGTTGTCGTTCACGTCCTGCACAGACACCGTGACCATTTTCCGCTTGGCCTCCAGGCCCCGCAGATAGGACAGGCTGGCGGACGTGGACATCAGGGTGATGGCGACGGTCCCCGTCTCGTCGGCGTTCTCAGAGTAGGCCACGTCGCCCTTGGCGCCCACGGCAGGGGTCACGCTGTCGCTGTTCCTCGTCAGGGTCACAACACCGTCGGAGGCAAAGCCGGTGATGACCCGGCCATCCACGATGACGTTGACCTTCTGAGGGTCATAGGTGGTGACAGTCTTGTTGCTCATAGCTCGTTTGTCCTCCTTTCAGCTCAGGCGCTCAGGGTGGCCCGCAGCACACCCTTGACCTTGACGGAATGGACGGCCCCCTCCAGCAGGGCCTCCCATGCGATGTCGGGCATCTGGCGGGACCGGGCCTGCTCGTCGGTGGCCTCAGACCGCTTGGGGACATCCACGTTATACACTCCCTGGCGGCTCTCGGGGTCCCTGGCGATGATGCCCAGGTCCACAGCCCGGTTGAGGGCCTTATACACTCCATCGGCAACGATGGAGAAGCCCTCGTCCGTATAGCCGATGGTGGCATTGTTCAGGAAGATGTCGTACAGGTTATCCCGCATGGTCTTGGCGATGTAGTCGGCCCCAATCTGTACGTCGATGAACTCCCCGTCCAGGCAGGACCCGTTCTTGACGTACTCCCGCTTATACTCCACGGTGAGGAAATTGACATACTGCTCGGCCAGGGCGTCCCGCTCGGCGGCGGTCAGGTCAGGGACAGAGATGCCCTGGGGCCGCTTGAACTTCCAGGTAACGCTCTGGGGGTAGAACGGCCCCACGTTCCCCAGGTAGGCGGCGTCCGCCCATTCGGTCTGGAGCTTGTCCTGGTCAGCATAGACAACGATGGCCCTGGCGTTGCTGGGGTTCCCCTCCTTCTTGGAGGTCTGCCCGAAGTACAGCTTCCGATGGTCCTCGATGCCGGCCCCCAGCTCCGCCTCGGTAGGCTCCGAAGCCTCCGCCCAGGCTGCCAGGGCCTCCACAGCCTCCGGGGAGGTCTGGTCGGTCAGCAGGATATACCAATCGTCGTCTTTCTCCCGGATTTCCTCCACAGCGGCCACAAGAGCGGTGGCCTTGGCCTTCTCGTCGTCCCCGACAGGGGCCTCGATACCAGCGATGCGGACCTTGCGGATAAGCGTGGTGGCAAGGGTCGTCTTACCCTGGTTGAACATGGCCGCCGCCATCGCCGCCACCTTCTTGCCGGGGTAGTCAGTGTTGATGACGGTCAGGTCCCGGTACGTCTTCATATCCTTCTTGCCCTCGGTGGACAGCAGCAGGATGTCCAGGGTTTCGACGCCCTTGGGCTTTGCGTCGATGTCAACGACGACAATTACGTCATTCGGCATGAATTTGTTCCTCCTTCTTGGTTTGTTTTGTCACGGCACCATCAATCGTGGTGACCTTCTCAGCATCAGTGCGGACATACCGCAAGCGGACATCAAAGCCAAAGCGACGGCCCATCTCGTCCAGCTCCAGAGCGTCACGGGGGGCGGCGTTCGTCACCTCCACGACGACGAAGCCCGCCTTCTGGATGGAATACCTCCCCCCATGCAGGAAGAAGCCCTGGGCCTTCCCCGCAAGCTCCTGGGCCTCGTCAGCCCCCAGAACGTAGAAGGGTGTCCCATCCTCTCCCACTCCAGACCTATTGATGCTGCAAGCAGTAAACGACAGCGTGGCGGTGGGCTGCTCGGTCCTCACCGACAGCGCATAGCCTTCCCCCGCATCCTCCGTAGAGAAGTGGCCCAGGCTACCGTCCGGCGTGTAGTCGGACAGGATTTCCCAAACGATGTACGGGGGTTCTTCCTCCGGCTGGACCTGGTTCGCCAGCAGGACAGGGCGGCCCACATACTCGGACAGCGCAAGCACAAGGGCGTTGCGCTTCTCCACAAACGTCATTTCGGGGCCGCCCCCTTCCTCGCCTCCACGAGATACCGTTTCATCGGGTGGATGCTGTTGTGGCCCAGCTCTTGGGTGACGGTGTAGGTCACACCCGTATCGGGGTCAAGCACCTGTCCCCCCACGCTCAGGGCATAGCCGTTTGTGTAAATCTTCTCGCTGTGGTCGGTCACGGTCCCCGCCAGCTCCCGCCGGAGGTCCTTGTCACTGACCGGCAGGACAGCCCCCTTGAAGGGGGTCCTGGAGGGCATACCCGGCACCCATTGGCCGCCCTTGGTCTGGTCATATCCCCCGGCGGCCTTCAGCTCGTACATGGTGTGCAGCAGCCCCCTGGGAATGGTCGGCTGTGCCATTTTCGTGAAGTTCATTCCAGGCCCTCGACTTTCCATGTGATAGAATTGAACATCCGTTTCGTCACGGTCAGCGGGCTATTTGCCCAGCTCGGCGCCCGCTCCTTCTGAATATCCCCCTTGGGGGTGAAGTTCCCGCTGTCCGACATGAACTCGTGGATAAAGTCCACAGCCTTCCCGCCTATCCACTCAGCAGCCTGGGCCGCCGTCTTCCTTCCATGGATGATGGCGGCCACCTGGGATTGGCAGACCTCGGCCAGCCTTTCCCGGTTGGCATCAAAGCCCGCCCGGATGAAGGACCGCTCGGGGATGGTGACGGAGGGCAGCAGCAGGAACAGCAATTCGAGGTCGTGTTCCTCCTCGCCCCCGGCCTCCCCCTCGCCCTTCTTCTTCCGCCGCCGGCGCTTTACTCCGGGTTTCGGGATAGCGGCCAGCAGGAAGCCGTTCTCGGACCGAAAGAAGAAAAGCCCCTGGGTATCGAAGTCCCTGGGGCTTTTGTCGTAGGACAGCTTATTGATGGGGATGCACAGGTTTTTGGCGTTCTTGGCGTGGATGGTGGCCCCATACTCGTGGACACGGGCAATGGTCAGGATTTCGCTGTCAGCATCTCCCTGGATGCCGACGTGGATGGTGCAGGCTTTCAGCTTCTCCAGCTCCGCCCGTATCCTTCTCAGCTCAGGCAACACCTGGTCGTTCAGCGTCATGCCCCGTCACCACCTCGTATAATGCCCGAGGGTTTCCATCCAGGAGGCCCGAGGCTCCTTGTCAAATGTCCAGCTCACGTCAGAGACAGAGAAGGCAGCAAGGCCCTGGGACCCGTTCGTCAAGACGGAGAACTCCTGCTCGGCAATCCCCCAGACGATAGCGATGATGTCCCACGGGAGGTCGCTGGGTTCCTCCTCGGTGGCGTCCTTGGGCAGGATATACCCGGCGGTGAATTTCACCTCCAGGGACCGGCTGGGCGTCTTCACGTCGTTCGCCAGTCCGTAGCGGTAGCCCCGGAAGGGCCAGCCCTCGTCACGGTACAGGACCCCGATGTCGCCCTCCATCGTGAAGTCGTAGGTGGCAGGGTCAAAGGGGACCCCGGACGCCACGTCCTTGACGTACTCCACAGCCCGGATGGGATACTGCTGAAGGACAAGCTCCTGGGCGTCGGGGGAGGGGTAGCGGTGGACATAGGTGGCCCGCCCGAACTTCCTCCCGGTGATGGTTTCCACCCATGCGGAGGCCGAATTGATAAGCCGGATGACGTTATTCTTCACAGCGACATCGGCGTCGGCCTCGTCAATCCCCAGCCGCTCCAGAGTATCGGCCAGGGTCGTCATGGCATTGTAGGCCAGCCTCTCGGTCGGCTCGTTGCTCGGGGCCGGGGTCTGGGTCTGGGTCCCTGCATCAGGCATAGGGGCGTCGCCTCCTTTCACGGCAAACAGGGGGGAGGGCTATTCGCCCTCCCCCTCCTTCAGCTCCTTCTCGCCCTCGGAGGTCTGGGCGCTCTCGCCCTTGGCCTCCTTGGGGCCTTTCCCCTTCTTGTTAGAGGCGGGTTTGACCGCCTGGTGGGTAGGATATACTCTCGCCATCTGAAGCACCTCCTGGACGGCTCTGGGGCCGTTTAGACAGGGGCCTGGGCAGGGTCGCCCAGGACCAAAGAGCAGCCCAGGGTGGCGCCCTCAGCCACGGTAGCGGCGGCCCCGCTGACAGTCAGCTTGACGAACTGCTTGCAGCCCACCAGGTCGATATCGAAGTTGGCGATGTCGCCGGCCTTCAGGTCCTTGGCCTCGTCCCCGCCGCCCACGAACAGGCAGGCATCGGGGACGGCCTCGAAGGTCCCGGTGGAGGTATCAGCGTGGGTGACGGCCACCTTCATGTTGCCGGCGGCGGCAGCCTTCACAGCACACACGGCGGACAGGAAGCCCGCCCGGTCGATGGCCTCCCCGCTGGTGTAGGGGATGGCCTTCACGTTCTGGATAAGCTCACGTTTCATCGTTCTGTTCTCCTTCCTTCAGGCTCAAAAAGCCTTGATGTTGCTGACGTGGATGAAGCTCTCCTTGTGGCGGGCGGCGATGTCCACATACATGAGCGCACGAGTAGCCGCCAGGTTCTCCTCAAAGGCGTTGTGCTGGACCCCAGCCTCGTCCACCCAGGACCCGTCGAGGGTGGTGTACGTCTCCAGGCCCATCTGCTCACCGACCAGCAGGTCGGACCAGTTACCGAAGGCCAGCTCGGTGGTGCCGCCGTCGCTGGTGGTGATCTGATTGCTGACCAGGTAGGGGAAGCCCAGCAGCTTGCCGCCGGTCATCTCGTCCCGGTAGATGTAGGCCCCGGTGGTGGTCTTCATGTTCATGAAGAAGCCCTCCAGGACGCTGTTCATGGCCCAGCCCAGGTGGGCGTCGTCCACATTCTTCGCCAGGACCTTGGAGCGGACGAAGACAGGGAAGTCGGCGGTGATGACGCCAGCGGCGGAGGCCAGGTCGGTGTTGTTCAGCTTGGTGGCGTCCAGGTGCTCCACCTCCTTGTCGGCGAACACGCCCAGGGGCTGGAACTCCCCGCCCTTGCCGAACATAGCGCCGAAGTCGAGGCCCAGCTCCATGCGCCGGGTCAGGTCATTGGCAAAAATCTGGTCGGCGGAAAAGTCGGTGGACATCAGCAGTTCACGGGTCTGGGGGACGATAGCCTCCAGCCGCTTGGCGGACAGCTTGATGTTGCCGAAGGCGGGCTGGCTCTTGGCAATCTTCCGGCCCTCACCGCCCCACGTCGCACGAGCGCCGGAGGTCATCCGGGGGATGTTCAGGTTGCCGTTCGCCATGGGGACCTTCTGAGCGCCCAGGCCGAAGATGACCGTCTTGGCGTACAGCAGCTCCACGATGTCGGCCAGGTACACCTCGGGAATGAGGTAGCCGCCCCCGCCGGGGTTGGTGGCAGACAGGGCCTTGAACTCCCTGGACATCTCAGCGTCGCCGTACTTCTTCCGGGCATAGAAGGAGGCGGCGTCGGGGTCGTGACGCCCGAAGACATCCAGACACTTGATGGCCCGAGCGAGCTGGATGGCGGGGGGGATGGTCTTCTTGTCGGACCCGCCGCCGGAGGTCCCCCGGCTCAGGTAGATAGAAGAATACTTCCGCTGGGCGGGGGCGGGCCGGGAAGCAGGGGCGGCCTTGCGGGAGGTGGGACGGGGGGCAGCCTTGCGGCCCTTGCCTTCCTCCTCGCCCTCGCCGGCCTTCTCCTCGTCCTCGGTAGGCTCGTCGTCGGCCTTGGCCTCGTCCTCACCGCCGGCGGCGTCGATGATTTCCGCCACGGCCTCCAGGACCTCGTCGGCGGTCACGTCGCCCAGGTCCTCCCCGGCCTCCTTCCGGCTCTTGCGCTTCTCGGCCACCACATCCATGGCCTGCTCGATGATGGCGGCGATGTCGGCGGGGGCAGCCTCCACAGCGGGGTCGCCCTCGTCGCCGCCCTCGCCCTCTGCTTTCTGCTCCTCCAGGGCCTCCTTGACGCAGCCCTTGATTTTCTCCATCAGCTCGTCGGCTTCCATCTTCATGGACTTGCGCTCAGACCCGGCGGTGGGGCCGCCCTTCTTGGTGTTGAACTTCATAGCGTTCGGTTCCTCCTTTTCGTTAAAGCATGATTTCGATGGTCGTTTTCCCGGCCTTGGTCGTGTTCTTGCCGAGATGGTTTTTCCCAGCCCATCCAGCGTCGCCAGACGGACGTTTGACGGGGCCGGGGTCATTCTTACCCGCCCCCTCGGTGGCCTCCTTGATGATGCTGTCCAGGGCTTTCGTGGCCGCCTTCATCGAGGCGCTGGCCTCCTTCAGCGCCTTCAGGCGGGCGCTGCTGATTTTGCGGCCAGCCTTCAGGTCGCTTGCCGCTTCCTCAGCCATGGCCTTGGCCCTCTCCACAGGCTCGGCGGTGTCCTTGTAGTCGGTCACCACAGCCCTGTCGTTCATGGCCCAGGTCACGAGGGAGGTTTCCCACAGCTTCACCTCCCGAAGGTGCCGGATGCCGGCCTCGTCGTACTCAAAGACAACGGGGTCGTACCCGATGGACAGCTCAGTGAGGACGCCATCCTTCAGCAGCACCTTTACGTCACGCCCCATAGAGGTGTCGCTGATTTTGGCCTTGATGAACAGGCCGTTGCTGTCTTCCCTCAGCTCCAGGGGGCGGCCAATAGGAAGCCAGCAGTCGTTATGCAGGGCGAGTATCTTCACCCTCTCCCAGCCTTCGGCGATTGTCTTCGTGAAGGCTCCGGGCTCTATGACATCGCCGCCGCTGTCCACATTCCCGAACACGGCGGCGTAGCCACTGAAAATACCTTCCTCCTCGTCCAGCTCTGCCTTGAAGGAGAAATTCTTGTACTCGGTCTTGACCCCCTGCCGCTTCACGCCCTTGGCGATGGAAGCCTCCCACGCCTTCAGGCCACGGCCAGGGGCATAATAAGACGGCGAAGTGCGGAGGTGGGCCACCGCAATCTTCGCCGTCAGTACAGGGTCGTTATTGGTGATGTCGGTATCAGGGGAGGCGGTGCCGTGTTCCAGCTCCGCCGTCATCCCCAGGGCCAGCGCCTTGGCGTCGAACTTCTCAGCCGCCAGGTCGATGCCGGCCCCCTTTGCGGCCTCAGCCGACTGCTCGGGGGTAAATTCCATTTCGCTCGGTCCTCCTCGTTATTCGTCATAGGTCAGGAAGCAATGGCAGTTGACAACCTCCTCGGGCTTTCCACAGTCCGGGTCGCAGGGGAAGCGGCAGCCATTGGGGAAGGTAGCGTCGATGGGTATGCGCTTCCCATTCAGGGCCTTGTGGCTGTCACGGGCCACAGCCATGTTGGTGACGTGCCAGGTCTTCCAGGCGGCCCCGGCCCGCTTCATCATATCGAAGTTGCCAGACAGCAGGGAGGAATTGCACTCCTGGGCGGCGATGGTCTTGGCCCTTGCGCTGGTGGTCTGCATCTCCTGTTGGATTTGCCCAGCAATCGTGGCCCTGCTGTCCCCATTCTCCAGGCCAGCAGACACGATACGGCTGATTTCCTTCTGGGTGGTCTGGGTGATGTGCCGGACCCTGGCCCCGCCCCTCAGCTTGGCAACGGATACCAGCTCCGGGCGCTGGATAGCCTCCAGCCCGTAGACCTTTGCGGCCACCTCCACCCCCTTCTTGTAGCTCTCCTGCCACAGGGGGGTGAAGATAGAGGCAAGGACGCTTTCCTCCCCGGTCCAGTCGATAAGGCCCAGGACGAAGGCATCTACACGGGACATCCGCTCGGCCTCGTCCAGCTTATACCAGGCCCCGGCCCCGTCCGTGTCATACTCGGCCACCCCATCAAGCAGGATGTCCCACACGGACCGCTCGGCCTTCTGGGTCCCATTCACGGCGGCGGCGATGCGGTTGGACTGCTCCCGGAAATACTTGGCCGTGGCAATCTCAAACCGGCGGCCCTGCTCCCTCTCGGCCTGCATCAAAAGCCGCTGGGCATCCTTCAGCCTGACCGCCTTCAGCTCCTCGGCGGCCTTCTGCTTTTTCAGCCCAACGACTTCGACCGTTTCCTTACTCTCTCCCTCGCCGTTTAAGGCGGGGTCGCCACCTTCCAGGCCCTCCACCTCCACCACGTCCTGCCCGCCCTCCTGGGCCGCTCCAGCGTCGTCCATGGGGGCAAGGGAGGCCATAGCCTCGGCGGGGTCCTCGTCCGCCGGGAGGTACAGGTCGGAGAAGGTAGCCTTGTAGACGTTCCCGCCCACGGGGTCGGGGGGGAGGTCCAGCAGTTCCCTGGCCTCGTCCCTGGTCATCAGGCCAGCGTTCCACCCGTCCATGGCCTTGGCCTTGTCGAACTCCTGGTTCCGGGGGACAATATCCTCGAAGTGCCACACAAGGTCGGGGCCGAACAGAGGGATGATCTGCTCGTTGATGGCTTCCTCCCGCCTCAGCAGGCTGGGCATAAGCACGTTCTGGGCATAGATGTATTGGGCCGCCTCAGAGGTGGCCCGGTTGCTGCTCTCGGTTATCCCCATGATTTCACGGGGGACCCCGAAGTGTTCCAGGACAGCATTACGAAGGAAGGTCCGGCCATTCACCATGTCCATGTCCTTCATGTTGTCCCCGACCTTGTTGATGATGGCCTCCCCATTCACCGTGGCGACCCCGTGGCTCTTGAATACGCCCTTAAAGCGTTCCATCCACTCAGCCCTGAAACGCTTCCGCTGCTCCTCGGTGCTTTTCGGCATAGCGATGACCAGGTTGGGGGTGGCATCGTTGAAGAAAAACCTTTTCTGGAACTTGGCGGCATACTCGTCCGTCTCGATTTCATCCGCCAGGGCCTCAGCCTGCCCCAGGCCCCGCCTGAACGGGTCCACGGGGTTGAGGTCCTTCATCACGAACATATCATCCACGGACACGGGCATGATGACCCCGCTCGTCAGCCGGACGGTGTAGAACGGGTGGTCGAGGTAGGGGGTCTGCTGTACCCAATGCGTCGGGACGGGCCACAACTCAGCAGGCCGCCCGGCCTCGTCCTTCTCGATGATGAAGTAGCCCTCGCCTTTGAGTTTCAGGTAGATTTCCAGCAGCCGCCACAAGGCGGCGTTGGACATCTCGTGCAGGGGGTTAGGGTGCTTCCAGAACTCCAGGAAGGGGTGGTCGGTCAGCTCGTGTTCCTCCCCGGCCTCGTCCACCCGGTACAGTTTCCCCTTGGCATAGGCCAGGTCGCCGGCTATGCGCTCGATAACGGCGAGGCGGGGGTTTGTCCGAAACGCCTCTATCCATTCCTGGGTGTTCCTCTCAGGCGGCGTGGTCCACCTCGGGACCATGATGCCGCCCTCGGTATAGGCTCGGCTCCCGGCACCTCCTGGGGTGGACCTTTTCCACCTATCCAGAAATGCCATTTACGCTTCGCCTCCCCCGGCCTTCTCCTTCGGGGGGCGGGTGGCCTTCACCTTCCCCGGCTTCACCTGGACGACGGAGGGGGCAGGGGCCGGGGCCTTCTGCTGGTCCTTCCCCTGGACCTTCCCCAGGCCCGTCTTGGCCTCCCAGACCTTCCTCGCCTCCTCGGGGGAGGTGGCCCTGACGAACTTCATGGGGAGGTCCCCACCGCCGACAAGATAGCTGTTGAGTTTCGCTTTCATGATTTGTTCCTCCTTCAGTCAGAATTAAAATTCGAGGCTCCAGTCACTCACAACGGGGTTGTAGAGTGCCAGGGCCAGGGCATCCGCCATATCCGGGGAGGATAGGCCCCGCTTCTTCATGGCTTCCTTGCGCTCCAGCTCAATCTTGCCGGAGCTGTTCACGGCGTACTTTCGGTTGGAAAGCTGGCTGATTTGCTTATCGTCATACCACAGGTGGATGGTGCCATTTCTCAGGGCCTCCCGGACGGCTCCCCACATCAGGCCGGTGCTGTTCTGGTATTCGATGGGGTCATCGTCGGAGATGGTCCCGCCCTCTCCACCGAAGTGGCACTCCACGATTTGAAGGTCGAAGGGAGGGGGGATACGGGGGTCGTGGGGTTCCAGGTCCCTGTACCTCTCCGCCCGGTCTTCCTCCACAGCCTGGATGATTTCCTCCCGCTGCTCATTCAGGCGGTCGTACACGCCCACGCCCAGGCCGTCACAGTCGATTTTGACATGGATGGCAGCCCATTCATGGGCCAGGGCATACCGCTTGATGGCCTGCACAGCTCTCCCGGCCAGCTCCATCGTGTCGTTGTGGTGGTAGACCTCCGGGGCCTCCTGGACGGCCAGGTCAAGGACGGGGGACAGGACGGAGCTGTCGTCGCCGAAGCGGGCCACGTCGATGCCAATATCCACCCGGCGGACAAGCTCGGTAGCGGGGGCCTCCCCCTCGCTGGCCTTCTCCGCCCACTCCATAGGGATGAAGCTGTCAGGCAAGGCCCTGGGGAACTCTCCAGCCACACGGACCCGGAACACGTCGCTGTCTTCCCCGAACATCTCCACCACCGTCTGGATGAAGCGGGTGTCCACCCTGGAGCTGTCCCGCCCATCCACATGGAGGGTGCTGTATTGCCCCCGGTCCTTATGGTGGGAGTTGTAGAAGAAGCCCGTGATTTTGGTGGGGTTCCCGCACATCAGCAGTCGTGCGCCCTCAGTAGACAGAGCGCCCAGGACCGGCTCGAAGATGTCATCCCTCACACCGCTGGCCTCGTCGATGATATACAGCACGTTCTCGGCGTGGAAGCCCTGGAGGGCATCCGGCTTGCTGGCGGTCCGGGCCACCGCAAACCATTCCTCGGGGTAGCCTCTCATGTAGACCTTCTCACGGGTCCAGATAAGGCTATCGGACAGGACGGGGTTTGACCTCAGCCATTTTGCGACCTCGGCCCAGAGGATGTCCCAAAGCTGGTGTTGCGTCGGGGCGGTGCAGGGTATCTTCGGGAAGGGCCTGGTGGACAAAAACCAAATGACGGCCCAGCTCTCGACGGCACTCTTTCCGATGCCGTGGCCGGACCGCACAGAGGTCATGGGGTATTTTGCGATGCTGTTCAGGATGTCCCGCTGGTGGGGGTCAGGCTTCGCTCGGATGATGTCCTCCACGAAGTCCACAGGGTTGTCGGCGTAGTACAGTATTGCGTTGGGGTCAATCAGCATCGCTATTTGCCCCCTCTCCGCCCGCCTGGTCGCCGTCAGGTTCATCGGGGGGTGTAAGCTCACCTCTCTGCTTGCGGCCCTCATAGGCCGCCTGGATAGCCTCAGCAAGGGACGCCTTTTCCTTCTCGGTCCCTGCCTTCTCGTACTCGAACTTGGCCTTGTTGAGCTTCAGTTCCTCCCGGCGTATCTGGTCGCTGGGGCTTTCCCCTATGGTGTCCCGGAGGAAGTAGGAGGCTTTGACGTTCCCCTTCATGGCCTGATTGAGCATAGCCACCATGACGGCCATTTGGTACGAGCTGTCCCCTTCAGGCACCCCGAGGAGCTTCATTTTCTGCTGAAGCTCCTTGCTGGTGACTGGCATATCCAGCAGCATTTTGGCGGCGGCCTTCATGCTCTTTTTTCGCCGGCGGGCAGCTCCAGAGGCTTGCCCCCCTTTTTGGGCTATTTCTCGTTGTTCGCTCGTTGTTCGATGGTCCAGCCCCTTCCCCTTCAGGTTGTCCGCATTTGCCAATGTCACCACCTCTCGTCTACATGGATTTGGGCGGGGGGAGGCTCAGATGAAGCAGGAATTTTGCCGGGGCGCCTCCATCTGGCTCGTCACCTGGTCCACAAAGATGTTGGGGGCGGTCATCCGGCAGGGAACGTCACAGGCAGCCATATTTGTCCTGAAGCTCTCCTTCTTCTCCAGGATGTTCCAGTCGAGGACATGGCCGACAATCTCATACGGTTTGTGGCAGCAGTACATGACCTCGCCCCGCTCATTCACGGCGATTTGCGCCCAGGAAGCCGCACACCTCTCGAAGGTCCTCCCCAGCAGCCCCCACTTGAAATTGAGGGTCACACGCTCGTCGCCCTCCTGGAGGTCCCGCACAGCCTGGATGATTTCCGTGGCCTCAGCCATAGCCTCTGGGGTGCTGTAGTCCTTCCCCCCGGTGCTTTCCTTGGGCCGGAAGACGATGTAGTCCACGTCCAGGTCCCGGTTGGCCTCATAGAAGCGCCGGACAGCTTCCACGGAGGTGGCGACCATCTGGATGCCGAGGGAGGTCCTGGGGCTTTTGGTCTTCTTCCAGGCAGCATACGCCTCGATATTCCTCCGGGTCTGCTGGTACATCCTCACACCCCTGGCCCTCTCGTAGCTCTCCTCGTCCCACCCATCAAGGCTGACCTTCAGGTAGTCGGGGCGGATGAACTTCAGGGCATTAAAATTGCTGTTCACCCCGTAGTGAAGCTCTTTCCTCTCCAGCCATCTGGCAATCTTCAGGAAGTCAGGGGCGATGGTGGGTTCCCCGCCCCCGGTCAGGATAAAGCCCTTGACGCCCAGCCTCAGCAGCGTGTCCGCATACTCCTTGAACTCCTTCAGGCTCATGGCGTAGGCGTCCTTCCCCAGCTCCCACCGCCTGTATGTGCAGTAGGGGCAACGGTTATTGCAGTAGTTCGTCAGGAAGATGTCAGCGGTTATTGGGCGGTGGGCCCCGACCACCCTGTCCAGGTGGGACAGCATCTTGTCCCCGGTTATCCCTTTGTTCACGTCTGGCGCTCCTTTCTGTACTTCTCGTTCAGTATTTTGGGGACGCAGCTCTCCCAGTCAATACGGTGGTGGATGCGCTGGTGCTTGCTATACATCATCCCGACTTTGATTGCGGAAGGCATAGACATGACCGAATAGAAGGTCTTCAGGTATGTACCGCTCTCCTTATACGCCTCGGTCATTCCTCCGCCCAGGGATTGTGTCGCCACCTGGATGATGTGGACATCCACGAAGGTGAAGAACAGCTCCCCACGGCTCCCCAGGGTGGTGTATGTGGTCACGTCCTCATTCATCGTCCCCCGGAACTGGATGGGGCGGTCAGCCCTGCAAAAGAAGGCGTTCATGGCCTTCCGAAGGAGGCGCTTTTTGAAGTTCCCGCCGGCCAGCCCTCCGATGAAGTCCCCACCCTGGGCAAATGCCACGGTAGCAGCTCCAGACGTGTCCAGGAAGGCAAGCATGGCGTTGAATACCCTCTCCAGGTTCTCCCCGCACACGCTCTTGGACTGGAGGCTACGGCCCACAGGGAAGCGGAAAAGGAGGTCGCTATAATCGTCGTCCAGCATCAGGAAATATGTCAGGCCCAGCTCACGGGCGATGCGGAAGCTCTCGTTCCTGGCGTACAGGATAGCCCGGTGTTCATTCAGGTTGTCCATGGTATCGGCCAGGTCGTGGGCCTCCTGCTTGCAGAACTGAATAACATGATCCGCCCCGAACTTCTCCCGGTAGGCATCAGCGGTCGGGTCCTCGTCGTCGATTATCATGTACCACCTTCCGGCGTACCCATGCTTGCGAAGGGTCTTCATCGTCACCACGTTGTCGGCTCTCCCGTGGGTCAGGATAAAGACGGCGAAGTCATCACGCATTGTCCCCGTCCCCCTCCATAGCGTCCAGGACCTCCCCCATAAGGGTGGCGTACCCATTGGCGATGGCGTTCCCCACGTCGATGATGACCAGGGCGCTGGCCTCCATCAGCTCCTGCATTTCGGGGGAGGCGTGGGCGTAATACTCGGCCACGTTCCCATAGTTGAAGACGTTGTGCCGGTGGGCGGCCCTGATAAGGAACGCCTTTTCCTCCTCGCTGACGCTGGACGCCTTGATTTTTGCAATCAGGGTGTCCGCCTTCTCGGTGTCCAGCATCTCGGCGATGGTGGGCTTCTTCCCGGTTATCTCATACTGAGGGACATTCACGGCGGCGGTGTATGTGTCATCCTCCAGCTCGTCCCCGAGGGGGCTTTCTTCCTCCCCGAAGCCGAACAGGGTCATGTCGATGTCGGCGATTTCCTCCAGCTCCTTCGCCATGGCCTCCTCGTTCCAGTAGGCAATCTCGGCCACCTTGTTGTCGGCCAGCCTGAAGGCTTTTATCTGCTCCGGGGTCAGGTCATCGGCCACGACACAGGGGACGGTTTCGAGCTGGAGTTTGAGGGCAGCTTTCCACCTGGTATGGCCCGCCACGATGACCCCTTCACTGTCCAGGACGATGGGGACCTTGAAGCCGAACTCCTGGATAGAGGCGGCCACAGCGTCCACGGCCTCGTCGTTGAAGCGGGGGTTGTTCTCATAGGGATGTATCTCGGCCAGCCTTCTGTTTACGATGTCCACGTCAGCACCTCCAGAAATGCAAAAAATAAGGGCAGACCCCCAGGATGTAGGTGGTCTGCCCTCTCGACAGTTTTTCATCTTGCGTCCATTTTAAGGGATAAGATTGCACACGTCTATGGCAACATTTCTGCATAGCCATTTTTTAGGCTACTTCACAGCATCCACCCCATACAGACGGACGGCCACACGTTGGACTAACCGCTTCCTGTTCCTCCATACAGTGGACGGGTCACAGTGGATTTTCTCGGCAATATCCTCGTCGTTCATCCGCTGGATGTACTTCCCGTCAACGGCCAGATAATAGGGGTCGTCCCGGATGGAAGCAAGGGCCTTGTCCAGGGCCTCCAGCTCGTGGCTGGTTGCGGCGATGGCGGCCTCCAGGTCGATGATGACAGCCTCCATGATTTCCTCCGGGGTCAGTCTTACCCCAGACTTGAAGAAACGGGTGATGCTATGGCTCCGCTCCTTCAGCCCATACTTTCGGGTGTCCTCCAATTCCTCCTGGTCGTCCTTCAGCTTCGCCCGAAGGTCAGGCACAGCATACAGACGGCGCTCGGTGGCTTTGAAGGCGTCCCTTGCGGACCTCTCAGCAGAGATGCGCCCGGCCTCCACAGCCCGATAAATGATATTCTCGATGCCCTGGTCCTTTTTATCCTTTGCCATTGACGTGGCCGCCTCCCTCGTGATAGAATAGTCGTGTCACGGGCTGCTTCCCCTACGGGGGAGGCGGCTTTTTTATTGTCTCTCCACCATTTTCCTGGGGTCAGGAAAATGGTCTGGGCGGGTGCCTCTTGATATACTCCAGCCTATCGGCGGCTTCCTCTTTCCTCCGCCCCCTCAGCTTCAGCAGCAGGGAGGCCAGGACACCACGGGGGCGGGCCTTCTCCTCGGTGGACAGTATCATGGTGGGATGGGCCGCCACTTCCTCCAGGGTCATCAGCCGGCGTTCCAGCTCCCGGACCCTTCCGTCCATGTAGGCGACCCTGGCCTCCATCTTCCGCAGGCGCTTTTCCCGGCGGGCGCTCATGTCTTGCCCTCCTTCAGCTCGTCGAACAGCCAAAAGTGACGGTCGCCAGTCAAACAGTTGTACGGCAAGGCTTCCTCGGCCTCCTCGTCATATCCCCCGGTGTTTGCCCAGTTCTCGGAGGTCACACTGGTGCCATTCCAGCCCACGGCGATGACCTCCGGGTCCTGGGCCAGCTTTTCCAGGATGTCGGCCTGCTCCTTCAGGCTCGTTTCCCCCTCGAACTTCCTGAAGGCATCCACCACCCTGGGGATGTCCTCAGCCTTTACCAGGCAATCGTCGAAGGTGACGAACATGGAGATGCGCTCGTGCATGGGGATTTCAGGGTTGTCGGCCAGCGCCCAGACCTCACGGGCCGGGTCATCCTTCCCATGCTTGCCGGACAGCATCCGGGTGGTCTTGACCCCGTGGTTGTAGAACTGAGGAAGGTATCGCTTTTCCATGGTCTGCCAGACGGCCATAGACCCCCGCCATGCGTTGTGGACCTCGGCGGCGAGGTGGGCGTTCCCATCCTTCCCGAAGGCATAAATCTCGGTGTAGCTCATTTCTTCACCCCGGACACGCCCGTCTGAAGGAGGAAGCCGAGCAGCATCCAGACTTTGCCCTTGATGCGCTCCAGGCAGATTTTTTTGCCCAGCTCCTCGCTGTAGTTCTCAGGGCTGACGCAGGAGGAAGCGTCCACAATCTCGAAGCCGTTCACCAGGACAGCCCGGACGACGGTGGTCTTCTCCCCCAGGGTGGTGACGTGGACCTCAGAGATGAAGTCGTCCACCATCTTCTGGCTGACGCTGGGCTGGTCGGGCTTCAGGTTCTTGTTCACCTCGATGGGGAGGTAGGCCCGCTCGAAGACATCCTTGGGCGACCAGCTCTCGTAGCCGTCGGCATAGCGGACGGCGTAGCCCTCCCGCTTGGAGCTGGCGAGGTCAGGGATGCGGGCGTTCTCCTTGGTCCACTCCTCGCTGTGCTTCTTCAGGTAGTGGCCGCCCTCCTTCAGCTCATAGAGGGTGGCGGGCTCCGCCTCGACGATTTTCGTACCGATGTACTGCTTCATGGTTTTTTCTTCCTTTCAACGTTTATTCAAAAGCCCCCAAAGGAGGCCCTTGTACCTTGCGGCCCGGTTCTTCAGGATGTAGAGAAGCTGGGCCATGTAGGGGTGCTTCTGCCTATACCCCATCGCTATAATCCACCCCCAGCAGCTCGCACAGCCGCACCTTGGCCTTCGTCACGACGGCGAGGTCCTTTTTCCCGGCCTCGGTGGTGGCCGGCACCAGGGAGGCCAGGGCGGGACTGAGGACCCCCAGCATGGCAACACCCGTCTTGTTCGGGTTGGCCTGCTTCTCCAGCTTCTCGGCCAGGGTGTCCAGGTCATCCAGCAGGCGGCGGTCGTAGCTCTCCAGGACGGCGGCGGGCTTCTTCCCGTCAGGCCCCAGGATGACCCCATCTATGCTGTCGGCGTCATACTTCCACGCCTCCCCACAGGCCAGCGTGGTGGCCTCGTCCTCGTTCTCGGCCTTCACAGTAACGGTGGTGACGCTCGTCACCTCGACGGTGTACTCTTTCATGGCTTCCCCCTCCTTCACTCCAGCGGCATCTCGTAGACCTTCGGAGGCTCAAAGGCAAACATCAGAGCGTTGCGCTGGGTGGTCCTTGTATGGTGCTTATACTGCCTCGCAATATCCTCCAGCACTTCCATGGCCCTGGCCTCGCTCTCGTACTCGCCCAAGTTCTCGGTGACATCCTCGGCCAGGGGGAGGGAGGCCAGCACCTTGACGGGCTTCCCCTCCTCGTATCCCCCGTAGTGGGACGACAGGTGCAGGTCCCCGGCCATCTCCAGATTGAACAGGCATTTCCTGTCCTGTGTCATAATCAGCATGGTCGTTTTTCCTCCATTCCCTCCAGGAACAGCAGCACCCCAGGCCCACCAATGCGGACCCGGCACCGCTCCACATCCTGGGGCGTTATGTATTTGTGGCCGAACAGGTTCTTCATGCCCCGCCAGGTACTCCACGGGACCCGGAAGAAGTCCAGCCCGGAGAAGGAACACAGGACGAAGGCGTGGCCCCCATAGGAGTGGCACCGCTCCAGCCTCTCGGCCTGGTCGGGGGTCACACGGTCCTGGTCCATCCTCCCGGTGTCAGTGTGCTTGGCCTCAAAGCAGACAGCGGCCCCGCCCATCAAAAAGCCCTTGAAGTCGGCCTGGGCCTTCTTGGTGTAGACGGCCACGAACTGCCCGTTCCCCAGGTTCCGCAGGGTCTTCATGGCCTCGGGGGTCTTCTCGATGTCTGCCACATCCCTGTCCCGGTAGTAGCAGCAGGCGGCCTCGATAAGGCTCTCGAAGTCCTTCCCCTGGTGGCGGTTCAGCTTGTTCCTGTACCTGGCCGCCAGCTCCTTCTCGGTCATCCTCACCGCTTCCCGCCTCCCTTCTTCCCGGCCTCCCCGTAGGTTATCAGGGGCAGCCATTGATACCGCTCCTCGAAGTCGTCCATCTTCTGCCGGAAGTAGTCGGCCTCGTCCTTCAGGGTCAGGGCGTCGAAATACAGGTCGTACTTGGCTCCCCAGGCGTCCAGCACCTTTTTGAGGCGGGCATACCCAAACACGTCCTTGCCCATGACCTCGGGGTCGTTCAGGGTGAACAGCAGGGTGTCGGTCATGTACTGCACAAAGGTCTGGCGGGTGGCATCCTGAAGAACTCGTTCCCGCTTCTTCTGTTCCTCCTTCTGGCGCTTCAACAGGCCGCTTTGCTTCGCCATCTCTCGCAGCTCCTTCCTTCTCTCACACGGCGACCTTGCTTTCAAACTGCCGCATTGTGGTGATGGCCTCCCCGCACCACTCAGGGAGATTGGCCCGTACCAGGGCCGTGGCAAAGGGAGGGGGTACGGCGTTCCCACAGCGGGCAACCTGTTTCGACTTCCCGTACTCCTTCCCGGTGAAGTCCCGGTCGATGATGTAGTCATCAGGGAAGCCGTTGGCCCGGTACAGCTCCCTTGGGGTCAGCATCCGCAAGCCCACATCGGCGATGAAATACCAGGCCCCGCCGATGCGAAACAGGATAACCTCGTCGGCCTCCAGGCTGTACCCGCAGTATTCGTTCAGGCACTCCCGCACCTGGGGCCACCGCTGGAGGTCTTCCCCAGGGCAGGCCCGGACCACTTTCGTGGTGACGACCCCGAAGTGGGTCCCGCCGGCGGTGATGGTCTGCACAGGGTCCCCAGCAGGCCCGCCCAGGTTCTCCCCCTTCATCTTCACCAGGTGGGCGGTCTGAAGGGCGTTATGGTCCACGGACGTGACGGTGGGGAGGGGCTGGGACATCTCAGCCCCCACCACCCCGCCGAAGTATTTGGACAGGCTGGCAACGGTCAGCCCTTCCCGGTCCTTCGTCGTGATGGTGTGCAGGGGGTCAGTTATTCCCTGGTTTTGCTGCTCTCCGCTGTAATACTTCGTCAGGCTGGCAGCTACCAGGCCGTAGCGGTTGGAGGCGTCCACAGTCAGCAGGGGTCCGCCCAGCTCCTGGCCCCGCACGTTCTCCCCCTGCTCGGTGTGATACTGGATAAGGCTGGCACCCATCAGCATTTGCCCACCACCTCCCCCGGTCCTGGCGGTGTCCACAGGCTCGTCGGGGGTATGCCCGGTGGAGTTCGTCGTATTCGTCACGGTCCAGGGGGCCATGAAGGGGGAGGCCACCCCGTACCCATGCTTGGCCGTGATGGTCTGGAGGGGGCTGTCCACTTCCTGCCCCCGGAACTCCCCGGCGTGGTTCACCACGACCAGGTACGGCCTGGGGGCCTTCAGGACAAACTTGTCGATGCCACGGGCCACCCTCCGCATGGTGTTGGGCCGGAGGGGGCGCTGGGCGCTCAGGCCATACTTGGCCTTGACTTCCTCCCTGGTGTCGAAGGAAGTGCTTGCAATCGGGGGAGGCCCACAGCAGGCCCACGCTCCGGCCCCGGCAGACCTCCTCGGGGTCCACATCCCACACGCTGGCCTGGAAATGCTGGGTGTGCGGGTGGTTTGTGCGGTGCATCAGGATAGCATCGGGGTCGTGGTTGATGGCAATATCCACCACCCGGCCCGCCGCCAGCTCGATGCCGGTGGAAGCTCCGCCGCCCCCGGCGAAGCTGTCCACGATGATTTCATCCAGTAGATTGATCTGGCCGTAGCTCATTCCTCGGTCCCTCCTATACCAGGTATCGCCCCATAAAGGTGTCGAAGCTCCTGAAGTCGCTCCAGTCAGCGGTATCGCCCCCGCTTCCCTCCACGACCTTGCACCACACTTTCAGCAACTCAGAGGCATATTGAGCGGAAATTGTGGTCAGACCCTTGTGGAGGCAGTATGCCGTCCACAACACCAGGAGAAGGTCCCGGCAGATTTCCTCGTCGAAGAATGCCTCTTTCGCATAGTGCAGCAGGAAGCGGAACTCGGCGTTCTGTCTGGGCTTACGCACAGCCCCCGTATCATTTCCGATGTTCATTCTTCCTCGTCCTCTCCTTCCCAATGGCCGCAGAACTCCCTCACGGGACAGGTGTCGCACTCCTCGCCGGTATCCAGGCACATCCAGCCCAGGCGGACAAGGGCCTGCCGGTCCTCCATGTCGTACCAATCGACCTCGACGTGGCCCCGGTAGTGCTTGTCCATCTCGGGGAAACGCTTCACCCGGATGTTGATATAGTCAGCATCTTCGCACACCTCAGTCGAACGGGCGATTTTCTTGGCCTCCTTGCCGTTCTCAGCAAAGACGACGGTCGAGCAGTTTTCCACGCTCATGGTGTCCCACACCTGATATGCTTTCACCTCTCCCGGCCCCCCTTCCAGAACTCGACGTAGTAGGTGTACCGGGTGTTCTTCCCGACCTTCTCCTTCACCTGGCGGACCGTGTAGCCATTCCGAGCGAGTATCTGGACAACAGCGTCCCGGTCGTCGGCCTTTTCAATCTCCAGCCGGTTGACCTCGGCGGCGGCCATTTAGACCACCTCCGGCCAGACCATCCCCTTCGGGTGGTCCTGGATAAGGTCAGGCCCCCATACCCCGGCGAGGTTCCCTTTCATGAAGACAGGGGCGTGGGTGATACCGGCAGCCTCGACGATGTTCTCCACCCATTCCCGGCGGGGCTGGTGGTCCTTGCTGTCGGGTCCAGTCATCGCCCCGACGATTATCCACTCAGCAGCCCCGAAGCTCCCCAGGCCAGCGTTGAGGGGTTCCAGTAACGGCTCGACGCTCAGGAAGGAGTGGTAGCGGATAGGCCCGGAGAAGAACTCGGCCCCCTCCTTCGTCACGGTGGACCCATACCAGAAATTGTCGAGGGCGGGCAGCTCCCCGGCGTTCAACAGGTCGTAGTATCGCTGGGGGTTCTTCGTCAGGAACAAGTAGGTATGCTGGGGCGCTTTCTGGCAGGCATCGAACACGGCCTTAATCCAGGCATCGGGGACCCACGCCCCAAACAGGTCCGCCATGCTCCCCACGAAGATGCGCTGGGGCTTCTTCATCTTCGCCGGGTCCCCCAGGCGGTAGCGGTGCAGGGTAGGGTAGAAGTTGGCGGGGAACGGCTCCGCCTTGCCGGAGGCATCCCGCACAGGCTCGTCCAGCTCATAGAAACGCTCCGGCTCGTCGGGCAGGAACGTCAACCCCTCGTCCTCCGGCTGAGGCCCCTTGAACAGGGTCCCAAACCGCTCCGCAATCTTGCGGGCGTAGCAGTAGGGGCAGCCATGCAGACAGCCCGTGACGGGGTTCCAAGAGCGGGTCGCCCAATCAATCTTGGTGTTGTTCATGGTTATTTTTCCTTTCTGGGAGGGGAGGCCCTACAACCGCCCCTCCCCGCTGTATTTGAAGTCCCAGAAATACCCATCCTCGTCGATGGAGAACTCCCCATCGCCCCAATTCGCCCCACAGGTGCGGCACCCGGCGACAGATACCTCCATCGTGCCGTTATCCTCCTTGGTGTATCGTTTAGAGATGCGGCCCGATTTCGTCAGCTTGTGGACATACGAGTATTGGTTCAGGAAGGATATTTCGATTTCGCCCCCGCATTTGGGGCATTTCTTCAGCCGGACCCCGGCGCTCCCATTCCTCGCCATCATTCGCCACCTACCAGCATCCGGCGGCCAGGATAGCAAGGGCCAGCAGGCCGGCGGCGGTCACCCTCGCCCCGTTGTTCTTCTCGGTGATGGTCTTGGCTCCGAAGGCATACACAAAGCTGATGAAGGTCACAAGGCCCACGAAGGCGGTCAGGAACACTCGCACGTCTCGCCGCCCTCCTTCCGGGGGAAGTCCAGGCGGGGGAGGCCCACAAGGTCGGCCAGGTGGTCCAGCTTCTCGGCCTCGGCCTCGCTGTTCTCCCCGAAGATGACCTCCAGTTGGTTGAGCATGATACCCACGTCGGCCCGCTCCTCGGCGATAGCCTTCAGCAGCTCGTCCCGGCGGCCCTGGTCGAAGTTCTTATACCGCAGCCACTTCAGCAGGGCCTTGGACAGCTCCCCCAGCTCCTCGACGGCAATCAGCATCTGGGCGTCCTCGCCGAACTTCTCCACGGCGGCTTCGTACAGGGCCGTTTCCTTCTGCTCAGGGGTCAGCTCGTCCTTGTCCTCGTCCACCCCCTCGACAGATACCAAGAGGCCAGATTTGAGATACAAAGCCGGACGCACGCCCCCGCTGCCGTCGCAGGCGCTGTGGCCGCTCAGCGCCCCGTCCGTATAGACGTAGCGGGCGAAAGAACTTCCCCCACCCGACGGGGTGCTGTCCGGGGTGATAAGCCAACGCCAGGTGCCGGGAGGGTCCATGTAGATGTCCCGGTTGGCCTTATACTCGTCGGCAGTCAGCAGGGAAACGGTGTCCGTACAGGTGCCGTAGTCCTTCAGGCCATCATCGGCGGTCAGGTCCCGCAGGAAGGTGACGGCGGCGTCCTTCAGCTCGGGGAAGCTCTCCAGCAGCTTGGGCAGATAGTCCTCGTGCAGATACTTCCGCAGGCTGGCGGTCCTCCAGTCGTTGCACCCGCCGTTGTCGAAGGCGGCCTTGCACAGGTCCTCGGCGGCCTCGACGAGGGTGTAGCCCTCCGGGGACTGGGCCTCCCCGCACTCAGGGAAGTGGCGGACGACCACGAACTCGACCTTCTTGTCCTCGATGAAGTTCTCCAGGAAGAAGTGGACCCCCCGGCCCAGGTCATTGAGCTTGACTTTTTTCATGGTGATTATTCCTCCTCGTATTTCTCCGGCTCGGTCTTGCCGGGTCGGTATTCTCCAGCCCGCAACGGCTGGGATGGTTCAGACAGGGCCGCTTGCAGGTCTTCAGGTAGTCACAGTCCGCACAGCAGTAATGGCCGTGGAGCTTGTCGCAGTTGAAGTTCCTGCATCGGCGCATTTTAGACAGGTCCACGGGTCAGCCCTCCTTGTCCTTCTGGGCCGGCTTCCACGAGTAGCACTTCCAGATTTTCCAGTTAAACCGATACCCTCCAGGACAGACACAAGCCCCCATCTCCGGCCTGAAATACAGGCACGTCGAACAGTTCTTTTTGGGAATGTTCTTGATGTCGATAATCTCGGCCATGGGTCAGCCCTCCGGCTCCTTGAAACACAGGCCGAAAAGGTAGCGGATAACCTCCACCATGAGGTCCTTTTTCACGGCGTTGTGGGTTTCCATATTCAGGATGACCTTGCGGATGGCCGCCCCCTTCATCTTTTTCGGGGTCTTCTCGTTCTCCAGGTCCAGCAGGATGGCGAAGGCTTGCCCGTAGGTCATATTGCGGATTTTATCCTCTGTCTCCAGCTCCTGAAAAAAGAAACAGTCTTTCCGCAGGAACTCCAGGCCCTCCTCGGTCACCTTCTCGCCCTCCGGCATATTCCTCGGGTGGTTCTCACATCCGTGGTGGGGGCAGATGTCGAACTTGCAATACTCCATCCCTCAGCCCTCCCTATACGGGTCCGGCAGGGTCCAGGCCCACTCGCCGGCAGCCTCTCCCACGGGGAAGGTGGTGGTGAAGTGGTTCTCCCACCCGTCCCCCTCGAAGAACAGATACTCGGCAGGGAGGACCCGGCCCACATTCTCCTGTCCGGCCTTCTCAGCGGCCCACCGCTCCAGGACATCCTCGGCCAGCTCTATGTACTCCTGGACCACGGGCCTGTCCTCGCTCCAGGCGAATTGGTGGGGGGCGGTCACCACCTCCCGGATGCTGTCCCCATACCTCCCGGCGTCCAGGCGGTTGAGGACACACCACACGACGGCGGCCTTCTTCATGTCCCCCAGGCAGATGTCAGCCTCGGCATATATCGTCTGGGCCAGCAATACCAGGTCGTCCTCGGTCCAGGTTTCAGGCCCCGGCGTGGGGGACACGTCCCCTGGCCGTTTCTCAGGCTCGTACAGGCCGAGTGTCACGTCGGGGGGTACAGATACCACCAACACCCCATCCGGCCCCTGTGCGCCGCCCTGGGGCGCTCCCTGGGCCATCCTCCGCCCCATGTTGAACAGGACCCCCGTATATACCAGGGCCACGGCCACAAGCAGGACCACAGCCCAGCCCATAGGCCAGGGGTGGCGCACCCCCTTCTGGAGGCGCTTTCCCCCTCTCGTTTTACCATCCATTTTTCCGGCTCCTTTCCTCGTCATACTCCCACGCCTGCTGAAGGGTCGTTATCCCTCTTGCGGCGAGTGTTCTCATAGTTCCGAATATGTAGTTCCAATTCATGGCCCCGGCCTTCGACGCCTGCTCAAAGGCGTATGCCAGCAGCTCCTTTCGCCTCTCGGGGAAAACTATGGTAACGTCCCGGCCTTCTCCCTCTCGTTCGCATATCAGCTCGAACACCCTCTGTTCGTCCCGCTTGTCCGGCTTGTGGTCGGGCCAGTAGGCCCCCAGCAGCTCCTTGGTGATCTGCTTCAGCTCCCGGCCCACGTCATCGGTCCAGCCGAAGTATGCCGTCAGGTCATCCACACTGTCGGCCATGTAGTACGGGACCCCATCCTCCGGGGGTTCTTCCGGCCTCCCGCCTTCTCCCCAGGCCACGCTTGGCGGTATCAGGGTGTATTCGCTCGGCTTCCCCTTCACTCCCTGCTTGACCTTCAGCAGGCCAGCGTCTTCCAGGGCTTTGCGGGCCTGCAAAAAAGCATGGATTGTTACGCCTATAAGGTCCATAGCTTCTTGGTTTGATATGGCAAGGGGGAAGCGCCAGAAATTTCGGTTCGCCCGGTGCATCAGTCTGTACCATAGGAGCTGTGCGTTTTTGGGAAGGGGCCGTTCTTCCATAGCATCCCCGAAAGCGTTGATTTCGTTGAGGTACTGCAACGGGCGGCCCCCTCCCCTCTATCAGCTTCCCGGCGGCCTGCTCAGGGGGTCAGCCGTCCAACTTCTGCTGTCCGTTTCCTTCCTCAGACGGCGCACCTTCTGTCTTTCCTCCCTCCCCGGCGGGGACAGCCTCCCCGGTGGCCGGGTCCACCTCGTAGTCGGCCTCGGGGAAGGTCCCCTGGACCTCGTACATATCGGCGCTGATTTCATTCTTGACCATCTCGTCCTGGGCCACAGCCCGAAGGAACTCGGTCTTGAGGGGGGCGTACTTCAGCACCCGTTTGAGGACAGTTTTCTTTGCCATCTCCTCGAAGTTGGTCTGCCACGGGCCATTGCTGAAGCTCTGGGAAAACCTCTTGGCGTGCGCCCTCACATCATCAATGGACATGACCTCGTAGCCATAGCCGCCGTCCTTGGTCTTGAACATAGCGTAGACGTACACTGCATTCCCCCGGTCCTTCATCGCCGGGATGTGCTTCAGCGTCGGCTCCAGCCCGAAGGAGTAGGAGAACTCGTCGTTCTCATAGACCACCTGGGCCATGATGGTGGACACGTCCCCGGAGCGGTAGGCCAGGTCGATAAGCCCTTTATACCCGAGCTGGAACTGGCACTCGTTCGCCCCGACCTTCTTACTCCAGTAGGGAATGAGGTACGCCTGCCCCAGGGGGGTGTTCGGCTCCACACCGAGCTGGGCGGCGGTCATCATCGCCCCCAGGAAGGAGGGCGGGGTGCAGCTCTGGAGCTTCGGGCTGGTGGACAGGGCGGACAGGGTGATGCGGGTAAACCGCTCCGGGGTCATCACGGCAGGAAGGGCGGCCTTGATAGCGGGCGCCATCTGCTTGATGTACTGCTGGATGGTGGGCCTCGCCCCCTGCTGGTTCTGGACGGCGGCGGCCTCCTGGGTCCGCCTCTGGATGGTGTTGTTCGCTGCCATAGTTAAACAGCCTCCTTTTCGTCAATCTCGATTTTGAAGGGACGGGAACTACTGACCTTGTAGTAGGGGTCCAGGTTCATTTCCGGGTGGTCCTTGGCGAACTTGGCCGCCTGGAAGGTCTTCCGCTCCTGTGGCTTCCAGGACACCCGGAAGCCGGTACAGGTCCCCCGCTCGGCATCGCCCAGGTCCATCTTGATGATGTTCTTGATTTCCTCCATGCGGTCAACAATAGCTTCGCCCTGCTTCCCCAGCTCCGCCCACTCTTTCAGCAGGCCCTCACGCCCGAACAGCTCCACCTCGCCGGCCTCAGCAGCCCCCTGGAAGATGGTCTGAAGGGTTTCCCCGGTGGCCTCGGACCCATCCACGGGCGGAGGGGTCCCGTCCTGCACATGGCCCCAGAACTCCAGCTCGGCCCCCATCAGGGCGTCGATTTCCGCCTGGTCCCTCTCCAGGGTGTAGCAGAACACCCCCCGGCCATAGACCAGGACACACAGGTGCCACCGCTCGGCCTCGGTCACGGCCATATAGTGGACACACTGGGCGTAATACTGCTCGGGGAACTCTCCCCCCTGGAACTGCCGGACATTCAGCGTGGAGGTGGTCTTGCACTCCAGGCCAGCGTTTTCCCCGACCACCCACCTGTCGATGTTGGCGTGGGCGAAGGGGTACAGGTCGTTATACAGAATGGCGTTGACCCGCTCCACCTTCTTCCCGGTGGCCTCCATCCACCGCTGGGCGACGTACCGCTCCAGGTCCCGGCCCATCCGCATGGCCTCCGTCTCGGGCTTGTCCTCCAGCTTCCCCAGCTTCTCGGCCCACACGGACAGCGGGCTGGCCCACTTGGACAGGCCCACGATGGCGGACGCCTCAGACCCTCCAATGGTCTGCCGCCGGACCTCCAGCCACTCGGCCCTGGGCATCCCCACAGTGGACACTCGGCGGACGTTCTTCGGTTTCTTCATCTCGGTTATTCCTCCATTTCCTCGTAGTAGTCGTACACATCCTTGGCACTCAGGCAGACATCGCAGCCCACAACCTGGTTGATGCTGTCCTGGTAGATGGTTTCGCACTCGGCCCCACAGACGGGGCAGCAGTATTCCCTCGGCTCCATCCCCGGCGGGTAGCCTGTCCTCATGCAGGCGGCAATGACGGGGTGGTCCGGGATGTCGTAGAGGCTCACGGCTCCGGCCTCCTTTCCTCCGGCGGCCTGAAGACGACCTTCTCCCCTCCAGCGGGCTGGGTGGTCCAGACAGGGGAGGAAGGGTCGAGGACGGCCAGCGTCAAATACTGCCGGAAGGCCAGCATAAAAGCGGGGTCAAACTCGCCCCTGATGGCCGCATAGATAGTCCCCAGGGCGTCGAGGGTTTCCTCGGCGATTTCCTTCTCGCTCCACATCAACTGGCACGACCCGGTTTTCCTCCCATCCTTGCGGTCGATTTCCACCTTCAGCACGACGTACCCTCCCTTCTCTCCCACACAGCGGAGTTGGGGTCGCTCACGGCCTCCATGATGGCCGCCTGGAAGACAGCAAGCTCGAAGACGTTCTCGCTGTCCTCAGCAATCCCATTGAACACGCCATTGATGATGGCGATTGTCTCATGGGCCAGGTCTTCCAGCGACCCATCGAGGTCGCAAGTGACCTCGATTTCGTCCTCGCCGGCGGGGACGGCCTGTACTTTAATCACGGCTCCACCCCCTCCATTTTCTGCAACACAGTGGAGATGGGGTCGTCGCTCAGGTCCCACACGGGGGACTTGGGGCTGCCCACGGCCATGGCGATGCCCAGCTTGAACAGCTCCAGGGACCCGGCGGGGCCGCCGTCCTCAGCCATAGCCCTGTAAATGGCGTGGATAGCCTCGATGGTGTGAAGGGTGAGGGTCTTCAGGTCCCCCTCGATACCGCACACGCACTTCGACCTTCCGGGGCCGTCCGGCTCGATTTTCACATAAATCACGGTTATTTCTCCTTTCAAACCGCTTGACAGCGGTGTGTTGATATGGTACAGTGGGGATGGTTATTTTTCCTGGCCGCCTTCATCCCTTCCCGGGGGATGGGGCGGCTTCCTTTATGGCCCCGCCCACAAGCAGCATATCGGTGATGGTGTTCTCCAGCTCCCGGAGGAAGTCCAGGGCCTTGGCAAAGTCTTCCCGCTCGGTTTCGTCTATCACTCCGTCGTAGGCGATTTCCTCCAGGGTGTCGGCCACCTTGATGGCCTCCTTCAGCATCCGCCGGACCCTCAGCGTGGCGAAGGGCAGGGGCCGCTCGGTTGCGGCCTTCCCGGTCATCTTCCCGACGGGACAGTCGGCGCAATACTGGAGAAGGAGGGACTGGCACCCATACCGCTCGGAATACAGAACAGCGTCCTCGGGGGTCATCTGCACGTTGCCCCTCTCATGCCTCCCTATTGTCTCAGGGGAGAAGGGGACGGCCATAGAAGCAGCCACCCGGTTCGCATATCCAGCCCTCGACCTTGCCTCCCGAAGATACTCGGGGGGCCTTTTTGTTGCTGTCGCTGACACGCTCTTTCACTCCCTTCGTGGTATCATAGGGAATAGTCGAGGGGGGTCAGGCAGCCCCGGTGACTTCCTTGGCGGCGTACAGGGCGTTCCTGGTATACTGGCGCTGCCACGCTCCCTGGCTTGGCGCCCACTTGAAGGCGTTGTGCCTCAGCTTCGCCCGCATCTCCTCGTCGGGCTTCCCATCAAAGATGATCTGCACCCGGTTCAGCTCAGTGTTGATGACCACCTCGCCGCCCTCAAAGGTCCAGCCCTCCGGGGCCTCCTCGGTCTGGCGCTTCTCCAGCTCCTTGATGCGGTCCTCCAGCCGCCGGATGTTGGCGTTGTTGTTGGACAGCTCGAAGGAGGGATAGCCCACTCGCCCGCAGTAGTCAGGCGTCCGAAGCATCTCGATTTCCTTTGGGGTGAAACTCAGCTCGGCCAACCGCCGGTCGCCCTCCTCGGTATTCTTCAGCCGGATGGCGGCGTTGGCGGCCTTCATCAGCTCCTGGTGCTTCTTCAGCTTCTCGACCCTCTCCTTCAGCTTCTCCAGGGCGTTCGGGTCATCGGAGCTGATGCCGCCAGTCCCCACGGACCGCATTTTCTCCAGCAGGCCCATGATTTCCCTGTACTCCTTCTCGTTCTTCTCCAGGGCGGCGACCTGCTTCCGCTTCTTCTGCACAGGGAAGTTGCTACCGCCGGATATCATAAGGGAGGGACACATACACCCGATGCGGCTATTGACGTTGAAGTTCTCGGCCAGCCGCTTGGAGAAGGAGGCCAGCAGCCTGTCGATTTTCTCATGGTACAGGGGGTCGGTCTTCTCCTTCAGGGAAGCGGCCAGGAAGGAGGCTTTGTCCACATTAAGGCGGTATTCCCACGTCTTTTGTCCCTCGGGGTAATCACTGAAGGACATCATATTGTGGGCGGTCCTGGCGCTCCCCTCGTCGATGGAGTGGTAGACAGGGGACGGGCCAGCGACCAGGCCCAGGGCGGCCACGGTGTCATCAGGCAGGGCCTCAGTGAACTCCCGGTAGCCATAGAAGGTGTGACCCTTGAAGCTGGCCCCGTTCTTGCCGTAGCTCTCAGTCAGGGCCAGGGTCGGCAGTTCCAGCTCGGCGGGCATCTCGGGGGTGGTTATGTAGTAGCGATACATGGTTATTTCTCCTTTCAAATCTTTCCGGCTTCCCGGAGTTGTTGCACCTCGAACGGCTCCACTTTCTTCCCGGCGAAGCAGTAGCCGCAGTAGACCCAATAATCGGGTCCGTCGAGGTTCACCATCTTTGCGAAGGTCATGTGGGTATAGGCTGGCATCTCAGTGTCCGGGTCGATTGCCCTGCTGAAAGCCTCTCCAGCCTGCCGGAGGTCATCCCGGTATGTAGTGGGCAGCAGCTCCAGGACGATGCGGTCAACGGTCTGTTCATCCACCACGTCCCCGGGCTTCAGCTTCCGGCCCATCATCTGAACGGGCAGGGGTAGCGAGGTGGGCGGCATCCCTTCACCTCCTTCGTCTCATAGGACAGGCGGATGGTCTTCACCTCTCGGGCCTTGGGCTTCTCCTTCTCCTCGGTCCCACAATCGCAGATTTCTCCAGGGTCAAGATGGCATCCACACTTCGGACACTCTCTCCAGTACGGCAAACGCTCACTCCTTCCTCGGCTCCTTCGCCGGCTTCTTCCAGGGGGGACGGACCCCAGGCTCATACATCGTCCGGCTATCGAAATAGCCCTTGCTGACCCGCCCGGATACGGTGAAGTAGCCCTCCTTTTCCAGCTCTTGGTTGAACTGCTTCATAATTTGGTAGGCTTTCGACCGCCCCACCCCGAGGATGCTCATAACGTCCTCGACCGAGTAGAACTTATCGCAGGGGGTGTTCATCAGCCCGCCGCCTCCTTCCGCTCGTTCCTGTGCTGGTCCATATAGGCACACACAGCAGGAACAAGGTCATGCCCCGGCGTTCTCCCTCTCATGGCCGCCACAAGGGTCGTCTGCTTCACATCAGCGCCGGCGGCCAGCTCCTTGGCGGTCATCCCGGTTTCGGCCAGGAAGATGCTGACCTTTTTCCCGAACTCGCTTTTCGGCTGTTTCACTGAACGTCCTCCTTTCATCTCTTGTTTTCGTGTCTCATTTTTGATATACTGTCCTCACCACTCGGTTCGGCACCTGTGCAGCAGGAAGGCCACGTCCTGGCCCGGGGAGGGGGCGTCCTGCCTCGCAAGACGCCCGAAGATACTCACACCCTCGTCGGTGATGAACTCCACCTGTCCGCCGCTCAGGTCCACGAAGACAGGCTCCTCGTCAACGGGTACGTCCTTCCCCTTCCCCTGGTGGTATATCCAGTCGATGGGCTTCCCGCAGTATCTACACCTGGACACAGCCCTCGCCCCCTCAGTCCGCTTGGCAGTAGGTCAAGGCATCGTACCCCAGGCCCTCCAGATACTCCCGCATGGCCTCGGCGGCCTTCGTCCTGGTGTAGCCCTGGCCCACGCCACAGCCCATCGGGAGGGAGAAGACGAAGGACTTACTGCCCCACAAATTCCAGACGAAGCAGCCCAGGCCAGCGTATTCGGCGGCGGCCTCGACCTTCTTCCTCGTCCAGCCGGGGAGGTGCAGGGAGGGGGCATCGAAGTTACAGGTCCCCCCATCGTCGTCCCCCTTCCGCTCCAGGCCATAGGCAAGGGCCGCTTTCAGGTCCTCGGCCAGCTTCCTGTATTTGCCCTTCAACTCGGCGGGCATGGCCTCGGGGTGGTGCCACCGCTCCCGCAGCCTCTCGAACTCCTCCAGGGCCTCAGCCTCAGTGGGGACCATAACGGTGTCCAGGTCCTCCCCGGTCTTCAGGTCCAGCAACATGACCTCGTACTTGCCCTCGCCCAGCTTGGCGGCGTCCAGGGTCATCAACCGGCCATCCTTCAGCCGGATGCGCTCGTCCCTCTTGATGCTCTCAGCCATCGTTCCGCCCTCCCTCGTTGATCTGGTTTCCCTCCACCTCACGGAGGGGGCAATCGGGGTGCCGCTTACTCCGATACGCCTTTTTCACGGTGGCTTCGTACCTCCTCGCCATCAGAGGGAGGCCGCAGCACTCCATACCGCACTCGATACAGTTGGGGGGCAGCTTGTCCATGCCCGTGATGTAAATAATCATCGCTCCTCGCTCCTTCCTCAGACTTCCCAATGGCCCTCGGTGGAGAAGTCCCACTCGATACTGCCATCGGGGTACAGATACACGTTGTGGGCCTTCAGGGTCCACCCATCGCTGACCCGCTGCATCGTGGCGGCGTCGTCCGTGTCCTTCTCGGTGGGGGAGGCCACGCACAGGTAGCGCCAGCCGTTGCGGTTCTCATAGACGACCCCCTCCCGGGGGATGATGCGCTTGGCCTCGTCCAGGAACTTCGCCAGGGGGCAGTGGAGGCAGGGCATCCGGCTCGGGTTGCGGCCCATCTCGTGGCAGGCCCTCCCATAGATACCACAGATTTCGGGGGTCCTGTCGGTCAACCCCTCGTTGGCCTTCTCAAAGAGGGCCTGGACCTTCTCAGTCATCACTCGCATGGCTCAGACCTCCTCGTCCTCGGGGACATCCTCGGTGTCGCTCCAGTCGCTCTCGAACAGCCCGCCGGGGGCGTAGCGGTTGGCCCCGTCGCACCTCTGGCAGATATAGACCTCTCCACCCCTCACCATAACGTGGGTGGCATCAGCGGCCAGGGGGTAATTGGGCTGGTAGGCGATGCTGACCTCCATTTCCCCGTCCAGGTCTTCCAGCAGCTCCAGCAATTCGCGGACTTTCATGGTTATTTCTCCTTCCTTCTTCTCAGGGCCGGGGCGCTCAGGCCCCGGCGTGGTAGGTGGCCTGGGCCTCCACGACCCGGCCCAGGATTTCCCGGTAATACTTGGCGGTCTTGATATAGTTCCGATGGTCCAAAACAGCCTGCTGGAAGTCATGGGCGCTGGGGTCGTCGGCAAGCTCCACAATCTCCTGGGCGGCAGCCTCGGCCTTTTCATCGGCCACAGTAGCCCTGTCATCCAGAAGCTGGTGGATGTCTTCCAGGTCGTCCTCGCTCAGGACCTTGGCCTGGAGCGCCGCAATCTCGGCGTCCTTCTGCTCGGCCAGCGTATGGTTGGCGGCGTGGGCGGCTTCCCAATCCTTCTGGCTCTCGTCGAGCTTTTCTTCCAGCTCCTTGATGGTCTTCTGGGCCTCGTCCCTGACCCGCTGCTTCTCGGCGATTTCGTCCCGGAGCTTCTTCTCGGCCAGCTCCAAGCGGCCCTGGAGGCTGTCAGCGAAGTCATTCTCGATGTTCTGCTCGGCAATCTCGAAGCAGCCCTGGAAGGCGGTGGCAAGGTAGCTGTCCTCGCCCAGGTCGGCCACCATCTGGCGGATGACCTCCAGGGTGTCCCGCTCGTTCCTCTTGGTTGCCAGGGCGTTGTCACTCACCAGCTCCACACCCTCAATGGTAATGTGGCCCAGGTCCAGCTCCTTGGCCTGCTCCCGGAAGAACTTCTTGGCGGCGGCCTCGGTGCGGTCAACTACAAGGCGGTAGCCCTCGGACTCTCCAGAATAGGTGATTTTATACTCGTTCATGGTTATTTCTCCTTTCAACGGTGGGGGCCAGGGTTCCCGGTCCAGCAGGCCCAGCAGAAAATCTATAACTTTTTATAGGATGGCTTGATTATACCACGGCTTCGGTGGTTGTCCAGCGATTTATATAAAAAATTATATATTCGTCACTATGCACAAAAGGAGGCATCTATATATGTATAGGTCGTCAGATATAGCAGACAAGCTCCGCCAAGTTTCAAAGTCAAAGGGTATGACAATGAAGACCGTCCTCGAAGATTGCGGCCTGAACTTCAACATGATGACGATGATGCGGACATCTATGCCAAAGGCAGACACCCTCGCCAAACTCGCTGACCGTCTGGAGTGTTCCGTCGATTATCTCCTGGGCCGCACCACCGAGATGCTGACCCCAGGGGCAGGACATACCCCCGCCCCCATCCCGGAGGAAGTAGCTGATCTGGAAGGGGGTCCCCAGCTCTCCAGAAATGCCTCCGAGATGCTGGAGCTATTCGAGCAGCTTCCGGGCCGTGAACAGGTCCTTTTCATCGGACGCCTTCAGGAAGCGGTCGCCAGGACGGCGGGGGAGGGGGATGCAAAAGGCTCCGGGTCATCTCCCGTAAAGGCGGGATAATCACCATCGGGTAGTTCGTAAAGTTTTCAACATTCTTTCCACAAAGTTTTCCACATTCCAGTGTCAGATGCGGAGGGCATAAAAAAATAAGGTGATAAAATATCACCCTATAAAAATAATCATTGATTTTTTATCACCGTATTTTTATCGTTTTGGTGATGATTTATCACCGAATAGCCCCTTATACCTCTATTAAATTAAGACAGTGTAGTGTAAAGACAATTATTATTATGTTCCTCTCCTGGCGGGGAGAGCGGAAGGAGGATTTTCGATGGGTCTGTTTGCGAAAAAATGCTCGGTGTGTGGGTGCAAACTTCCAGACAAGAGGAAATTCAAGGGAGTATGTAACCCATGCGGCATGGACTATCAAACACTCACAAAGCAAATGAGTGATACGCTTTCGCTTGTAGATACAGCAAAGACAGCGGCAACAGGATATAATAGGTGCCTACTCGGGATGCGCCTTTCTAAGCGGCTGGCCCCTTATGCAAAAGCTGGCCTGTACTCATTCCAGGCAGGAAGCGTTGATGACCAAATTCGGTACTTTGAAGATATGGCAATAAAGTATGTCCAGCAAATCAGGAAGGAGAACGAGGGCAAAAAGTACGACAGAAAGATAGGTGTTGCCCCGTTTTCCCATTACAAAAAGCTACAAAACGCAAAGGTCAAGCAGCCGGACGGAGGGTGTAAGGCTTGTTGGGAAGTCGCTCCACTCAATAAGGCTGGCTATTGTTTAGAGTGCCTTGCCAGGGGGACATCTGTCACAGCAGGGGAAATTGCCGAGTATTCGCTTACGCATGATATAGATGGCCTTTCTGGAGATGACATAAGAAAAGCAGCAACCAGCTGGAAACTGGGAAGGAGCGCCCTTAATGCCGGCATATAAAGACAAGGACCGGGGGACCTGGTACGCCTCGTTCTACTACACCGACTGGCAGGGGGCCAGGAAGCTGAAGAAGAAGCGGGGGTTCGCCAGGAAGAAGGACGCAGAACAGTATGAGCGGGAATTTCTCCACAAGGAAGCCGGCAACTGCGATATGACCTTCTCCTCGATGGTTACCATCTACCTGGACGATATGCGAAGCAGGCTCAAAGAGAACACCATGGAGACGAAGGACAACATCATCGAGAAGTGGGTCCTGCCCTTCTTCGGCTCCAGGAAGCTGGGGGAGATCACCCCGTCGATGGTCCGCCGGTGGCAGTCTGAGGTGCTGGCTTCAGGTATAGCCCCCACCTACGCAAAGTCGATCCATAATCAGATTTCGGCCATCTTCAACTACGCCTGCCGGTATTACGGGCTGAGGGACAACCCGGCAAGGCTGGCCGGCAGCATGGGGGAAAAGAGGGCCAACACAAAGCACTTTTGGACCCCGGAGAACTTCGAGATGTTCATAGGCTTCGTCCCCCAATACCCCGCCAGGGTGGGGCTGTCCCTCCTGTTCTGGACGGGCCTTCGGATAGGGGAACTGCTGGCCCTCACTCCGGCCGACATTGACCTCCAGGCCGGGACCATCTCGGTGTCGAAGTCCTTCCAGCTCATAAAGGGCCGGGAGGTCATCACGGCCCCGAAGACGAAGAAGTCCTGCCGGGTGGTCCCCATCCCTCCCACCATGACCGTCGGCCTGAAGAACTACGAAAAGAGCTTCTACGGCCTCCAGCCCACGGACCGCCTGTTCCCCTTCACGAAGTCCTATTTCCACAAGCAGATGGAGGCGGGCTGTCAGGCGGCGAAGATGGAGAAGATACGCCTGCACGACCTCAGACATTCCCACGCCTCGATGCTCATACACATGGGCGTCCCCATCCTCCTGGTGTCCGAGCGCCTGGGCCACGAGAATGTGGAAACAACGTTGCAGACCTACGGCCACCTATACCCTACACAGACCACCGAGGCCCTGGAGCGGATGGACAGCATGATGACCGGGGACCTGGGAGGCCCCAGGAAGGCCCAGGGGAATGGTGCCGCCCCGGAGGGGGAGGAAGACCCGGAGGAAGCCGGGGACCTCCCGTAATGCCAAACTAATGCCACGGGCAAAAAGAAAAAGCCCCCGGCCCTTGAAATACAAGGTTCGGGGGCTGATTATCTCCTATTCCCACTCTATTGTCGCCGGAGGCTTGCTGGTGACATCATAACAAATCCGGTTAATCCCCACCACCTCATTCACGATCCTGGTGCTGACCCGGTCCAGCACATCATACGGAATCCTGGCCCAGTCCGCGGTCATAAAGTCGCTGGTGGTCACCGCCCGCAGGGCCAGGGTGTAGTCGTAGGTCCTCCCGTCGCCCATAACCCCTACAGACCTGGTGTTGGTCAGCACGGCAAAATACTGGCTGACGCGCTCCGCCAGCCCTGCCGCGGCAATCTCCTCCCGATAAATGGCGTCCGCGTCCCGCAGGGTGTCCAGCTTCTCCTTGGTCAGGTCCCCGATGACGCGGATCGCCAGGCCCGGCCCCGGGAACGGCTGGCGGCTCACCAGGTATTCCGGCAGCCCCAGCTCCCGGCCCAGCTGCCGCACCTCGTCCTTGAACAGCAGCCGCAGCGGCTCAATAATCTCCTTAAAATCCACATAATCCGGCAGTCCGCCCACATTATGGTGGCTTTTAATCACCGCCGCGTCCCCGGCTCCGGACTCGATCACATCGGGGTAAATGGTCCCCTGGGCCAGGAAGTCCACCGCGCCGATTTTCTTCGCCTCTTCCTCAAAGACCCGGATGAACTCCTCGCCGATGATCTTCCGCTTCCGCTCCGGCTCCGTAACGCCGGCCAGCTTCCCCAGGAACCTCTCCTCGGCGTCCACCCGCACGAAATTCATCGCCCAGGGCTGGAAGGCGGCCTCCACCTCGTCGCCCTCGTTCTTCCGCATGAGCCCGTGGTCCACGAACACGCATGTCAGCTGCTCTCCCACGGCCTCCGCCAGCAGCGCGGCGCACACGGAGCTGTCCACGCCGCCCGACAGCGCCAGCAGCACCCGTCCGCCGCCCACCTTCTCCCGAATGGCGGCGATTGCGGTCCGCTTGTAATCCTCCATGGTCCAGTCGCCCTTGGCCCCGCAGACCTCGTAGAGGAAGTTCCGGATCATTTTCACGCCGTTTTCGGTGTGATTGACCTCCGGGTGGTACTGCACCCCGTAGAAGCCCCGCTTCACATCGGCGATAGCCACGTTGGGGCAGGCTTTGGAATGGGCCGCCAGCGCGAACCCGTCCGGGACCTTCTCCATGTAGTCCCCGTGGCTCATCCAGCTGATTCCGCTCTCCGGCAGGCCCTTGAACAGGGGGCAGGATGCGTCGTAGAAGGTCTCCGTCTTGCCGTACTCCCGGGCACTGTCGTCCTGTGCGGCAGTCACCCGGCCGCCCAGGTGGTGGGCCAGGAGCTGGCAGCCGTAGCAGATGCCCAGTACGGGCACGCCCAGGGTAAAGATGGCCGGGTCCACCTGGGGAGAGGTCTCCAGATAGACCGAATTGGGGCCCCCGGTGAAGATAAAGCCGATGGGCTCCATTTTTTGGAGCTCCGCCAGGGGCGTGGTGCAGGGCTTGACCTCGCAGTACACGCCGCACTCCCGGACCCGCCGGGCGATCAGCTGGTTATACTGCCCGCCAAAGTCCAGAACAATAACAGTTTGATGGGACAAAGCCGCTCCCTCCTTAATCGTCGTTTATTGGTCCTCCCGGAACACGATGCCGTTCTCGTCCGCGCTCTCGATCACCGCCAGGGCGTGATAATTCACATCCATGGCCCGCAGCCGGTCCCCGCCGCCCTGGAAGCCCTTCTCCACGGCAATGCCGATGCCCATCAGCTCCGCGCCCGCCTGGCTCACCAGATCGCACAGGCCCCGGACCGCCTCGCCGTTGGCCATGAAGTCGTCCACAATGAGTACCCGGTCATTGGCGGTGAGCCACTCCTTGCTGAGGATCTGGGTCACCTTCCTCTTGTAGGTGTAGGAGAAGATCTCGCTCTGGTACAGTCCGCCCTCGATGTTGTCGCTCTTGGCCTTCTTGGCGAAGACCATGGGCACGCGGTACTTCTGGGCACAGATAGCGGCCAGGGCGATGCCGCTGGCCTCGGCGGTGAGGACCATGGTGATGTCCCCCACGTCAAAGAACCTGGCAAACTCATCGGCAATGGCCTCCATTAGCCGGATATCCACCCGGTGGTTGAGAAAGCCGTCCACCTTGATGATGTTGCCGGGCAGCACCTTGCCCTCCCTGCGAATGCGTTCCTTCAGCTCCTGCATCGTTTCGCCACATCCTCTCATCCTTATTTGTGGTTTGCTGCTGTGCCAGTCAGGGCGCCGGCCGTTCCGGCGGCCGCAAAGGGTACTCCAGTCCTGCCGGTCCTCTTCCCGCCCCGGCAGGCCGTCTGCCCTTCTTCTGAATATGAGCACCATTCTGCCATATTTTTGCCCCGCTGGCAACTGTGGATTCCGACAAATTTCAATTTTTCCCTATGGAAGAGGGGACTGCCTCACATATCGCTCAGGCAGTCCCGGTTTTTCAGGAAGTACTCCACCCCGGAGTAGATGGTGGTCACCACGATCACCGCCACACAGGCCGTGTTCAGCCACCCGGGGATGGGCAGGAACATGAGGATCACGCACATCATGGTGGCGGCGGTCTTCACCTTGCCGGACCAGCCGGCGGCGATGACCCGGCCCTTGTCGCTGGCCACCATCCGCAGCCCGCTGACAGCGAACTCCCGGACAATGACAATCAGCAGGGCCCAGCCGGGCATCTGCCCGTTCTCCACGAACCAGAGCATGGCCGCGGTGACCAGCATCTTGTCCGCCAGGGGGTCCGCGAACTTGCCGAAGTCGGTAATCAGGTGGTACTTCCGGGCGATCTTTCCGTCCAGCAGATCCGTGAGACTGGCCAGAATGAACACCGCCAGGGCGATGTACGCCGCCCCCGGCACATCCAGATACAGCACCAGCAGAAAGGGCAGGATCAGCACGATCCGCAGCAGGGTCAGCTTATTGGGCAGATTCATCTCTCGCTCTCCTCTCCATCCCGCGCCGCCAGTTCCCCGGTCAGCTCTCCGTCCATGGATCCGGTGATCCGGACCTGGACAAAGGCCCCCGTCTCCACCGGCTCCTGGGCTGTAAAGTATATTCTTCCGTCAATGTCCGGGCTCTCGGCGTAGCTGCGGCCCACATAGCACATGGACTGGCCGTCGAACCCGTCGCAGAGGACCTCCATGGTCTCCCCCTGCATCTCCTCGTTCCACTCGTCCATGATCCGGGACTGGATGTCCACCACCAGCTCCGCCCGCCGGGCGGCCTCCTCCTCGTCCACCCGGTCCATCCCCGCCGCCGGGGTCCCCTCCTCGGGGGAATAGGGGAACACGCCGGCCCGGAGCATCCGCTGATCCCACAAAAACTGGCACAGCTCGTCAAAGGCCGCCTCATCCTCCCCGGGCAGGCCGGTGATGATGCTGGTGCGCAGCACCAGACCAGGGATCCGCTCCCGGAGCTTGTCCAGCAGCGCCTCGATGGCAGCCCGGTCCCCCCGGCGGTTCATCCGGCGGAGGATATTGTCGTTGCAGTGCTGGAGGGGGATGTCCAGGTACTTGAGGATCTTCTCCTCCCGGGCGATCACCTCAATGAGGTGATCGTCCATCTGGTCCGGATAGAGGTAGTGGAGGCGGATCCAATGGAAATCCAGCCTGCACAGCTCCTCCAGCAGGTCCGCCAGATGGCGCCGCCCGTCCCAGTCCGTGCCGTAGCGGGTGATATCCTGGGCCACCACGATCAGCTCCCGCACCCCCTGCCCGGCCAGCGCCCGGGCCTCCTCCAGCACCCTGTCCATGGGGCGGCTGCGGTACTTCCCCCGCAGCTTGGGGATGATGCAGAAGGCGCACCAGTTGTCGCACCCTTCGGCAATGCGCAGGTAGGCGTAATGGCCGGGGGTGGTGAGCACCCGGCCAAATTCGTCCACAGGGGCGTTGATGTCGTCAAAATACCGGGGGTGTCCGCCGGCCATCACCATATCCAGGGCGGGAACGATGTCCTTGTAGCTGCCCGTGCCCAGGATGCCGTCCACCTCGGGCAGCTCCGTGGACACGTCCTCGCCATACCGCTGGGTCATGCAGCCGGTGACCAGGATCCTCCCGATCTGCCCCCGGGCCTTCAGCCGGCCCATCTGGAGGATGTGGCCAATGGCCTCCTCGTTGGCGCTGGAGAGAAAGCCGCAGGTGTTGACCACCACCGCGTCCGCCCCCTCCGGCTCCGGCTGGAGGATGTGGCCGGCCTGACGGCACAGGGCCATCATCTGTTCGCAGTTGACCACGTTTTTGGCGCAGCCAAGGGAGATAAAATGGACTTTATAGGGCATATATGCCTCCTTCTTGTCCGTAAGGACGTATCATTCACAGCGCCCGCCGGCCCGCGCCCAGGCTGCGGGGGCCGAAAGAGCCCTGATCTCACCGCTCTTTCGCTTCGTATCTTTACAGATATCTCCCCACCTCCTTCCGATAGGCCAGGTAGGGCTGGCCGAACATTTTCTCCAGGTGCTTCTCCTCCTCCAGGATTTGCAGATGGATCAGGACCACGGCAGCGCAGACGGCGGCCAGCAGCACCCAATTCCCCACAGCCAGGGCGCTCCCCAGGTAGAGGAGGTCAAAGCCCACAAAGGCGGGGTTGCGGCTGCGGCGGTAGAGGCCGCCGGTCACCAGCTCCGTCCTCTGGCTCTCGTCGACGCCCGCCCGCCAGGAGTCCTTCATCGTCAGAATCGCCGCGATAAACAGTCCGTCCCCCGCGGCCATCAGGGCCAGCCCCAGAAGCCTCAGCGGGAGCGGGACCGCCAGCGGCCCCAGACGGCCCCGCCAGAAGCAGGAGAGGAACTGGGCGGCGCAGGCGCAGTAGTTCACAGTCATCAGCGCCAGGCCGGTCCAATAGGCCCGACGGCTCTTCTGCCCCCGGATCAGCACGTTTGCGGCAATGCCCCGCCGCCGCTGGGCCGCCATTTTCAGCAGGTAGGCCCCGTAGAAGACGCACAGCAGCCCCAGGGCCGCCCAGTCAGTCCTCCCCATGTGCGCCTCCCCCAAATCCCCGCCGGGCCGCCTCCCGCAGCAGCTCCGGCTGTATGTCCGGATAGGTCCACCGCTCCGGCAGGTCCTCCATCAGGAGGGTTTTTTCGATCTCACAGTGGAGCTCCGGGGCCAAAGCCTCGATCTCCGCCCAGCACAGCAGGCCGCAGCTCTCGCCGCCCTCCCGAACCACGGCATAGACGCAGATGGGCCGCAGGTGGAACCGCTCCGCGCCGGTCTCCTCCCGGAGCTCCCGCCTGGCTGTCTCCAGAATAGCCTCCCCCGGCTCCCGGCGGCCGCCGGGGACCTCCAGGGTGTCCCGGTCCCGGTGCTTGCAGAACACCCACTTGCCCTCAAAGCGGGAGAGGATGACGGCAAATTTCAGCCGTTCGTCCGCTGCATCGTCGTAAAACCGGACCTTCTGAATCATTCCCAGCCGTCCTCCTCCATCTCCGCGTACCGGCCCATGGCCGCCTTCACGTCCCTCCAGGCGAATCCCCGGCGCAGCAGCGCGTCACTGGTGCGCCGCCGCTCCCCGGGATCGGAGAGGTCCCCCCGGCACCGCTTCTGGATCAATTTGTCCAGAATCTCCGCCGGGTCCGGCATCTCCTCCAGGGCCTCCTCCCAGAGCGCCCGGTCCACGCCCCGGCGGCGCAGCTCCTCCGCCTCGTCCCCGAACAGCTCGGAGACAAAGGGACCTGCCCCCACGCTGCTGGAATAGGCCTTGGTGACGGCCACGATTTCCCGGAGCTGCGCAGGGGGGATGCCGGCGCTGATACAGCCGTAAGCGGCGACGGTGTGGGAGGAGGTGACCATCGGATAGATACCCAGGTCCGGGTCCTTCATGGTGCCCAGTTGGCCCTCCAGGAGAACGCTTTTGTCCGCGTCCAGGGCCTCCCGGACGAACGTGAGCGTATCCGCCCGGTAGGGACGAATCAGCTCCCGCTGCTCCAAAAGCTCCGCGAACAGCTCCAGGGGGTCCAGCGCCGGCTTGTGGTACAGCCCGGTAATGACGGCGTTTTTCAGGGCGCACACCTTTTCCAACCGCTCCTTCAACAGCGCGTCGTCGAACAGTTCACACAGCTGGAAGCCGATTTTCGCGTACTTGTCGGAGTAGAAGGGGCCGATGCCGGACTTGGTGGAGCCGAACGCCTTGTCGCTCAGACGCTCCTCCTCATAGGCGTCCAGCAGCACGTGATAGGGCATCAACACCTGACACCGCTCGGAGACCAGCAGCCGGGGGGTAGGCACGCCCGCGTCCTCCACTGCTTTCAGCTCGGAGACCAGCTTACGGATGTCCAGGGCCACGCCGCTGGCGATGACGTTGGTGGCTTTGGGGGAGAAGACGCCGGAAGGGAGGGTGTGCAGAGCGAAGCGGCCGAAATCGTTGATGATGGTGTGGCCCGCGTTGGCCCCGCCCTGGAAGCGCACCACCACATCGG
>OFGR01000230.1_pt1 | contig 58269 bp, 53 predicted proteins | sample 1521811 | NCBI WGS metagenome assembly OFGR01 (sample SAMEA3504098, study PRJEB24116) | mouse gut metagenome | biome: mouse gut; feature: mouse-associated habitat; material: faeces | place: Denmark | collected 2011 | reverse complement strand
AAAATAGGTTCTGAAAGCCCCATGAAATAAGGGCTGAAGATTCCGAGAAGTTATGGTACTGGAATGGAGGAACTGATATGAATAAATATCCTACAGATGAGGAATTGGACCTTTTTATCAGTCAGATGGAAGAAGGGGAGCTGTATGCGCCCCGGCATATGAAGGAGCAGATTTTAAACCAGGCATTTCCCAGGGAAGCTGTGGTGGAACAACCCTGTTCCGGGAGCGGGGGAAAGGCTGTGCAGCTTCTGGCGTATCGTCTTAAAATTATAGCGGGGATGGCGGCGGCCCTCTTACTGCTGATGGTCCTGCCCATGCAGGGGAGGGGGCCAGAACAGCGGGATGGGGGATGGCAAGAGCGTCCAGGCATTTGGGAGCAGGATTTTCAGCGGGAGGATACTGTGGACATCAACCATATCCTGAATGAAAGCGCCAGGAGGGTGAACCACAAGATGAACGCCTGGTTTGGCAGGATGGGGGAACTGGAGCGTTTCAATTTATTTAACAGGAAAGAAGGAGGACATTTCAATGAAAACTAAGAAAAAAAGCAAATTCATGACATTTTGTTTTTCATTCATCCCAGGAGGGGGGCAGATGTATATGGGGTTTATGAAGACCGGGCTTAGCCTGATGCTCCTGTTTGCCTTAACCATTATTGTGGCTTCCTGGACCAATCAGGGGGCTCTTGCCACAATCTGTGTTGTGGAGTGGTTTTATAGCTTTTTCTATACAAACCATCTGGCAAGCCTGGATGATGAAGAGTTCAGCCAGGTGGAGGATACCTACCTTTTCGGCCTGGACAGCATTCCCAGGATAAATATACTGGGGGAAAAGTATCATAAATGGGTGGCAGTCATCCTGATATTTATCGGTGTTTGCTTTTTGTGGAATTCCCTGGCGGATTTACTCTATGATGTCCTGCCCCAAGGTTACCGGTTTCTTTCAAATATCATGTGGAGAATTGGCAATTATGTACCCAGCGTCCTGATAGGTGTAGCGATTATTGCCCTGGGGCTGAAAATGCTGGAAGGTAAAAAGATAACCCTGGAACGTCCGGCAAAGGAGGATGAACAGGATGTCGAAGAAACGCGGAAAATTGTGGATACCTTTTACCGGGATGTGGAAGAGAAGGAGGAGAAGTGATGGAAAAGCAGACCATCAGAATACACAGAGTAGGTTCTGTCACCTTTGGGCTGTCACTGGTGGCCACAGGGGTAGTGTTTCTGGCGCACTTGTTTTGGCCAGGGCTGGATTACCGGGTGGCCTGCCGCTTCTGGCCAGTGACGCTGATCACCCTGGGGGTAGAGGTGCTGTTAGGCAGCAGGCAGAAATCCTTTGAAATACGGGACCAGGGTGGAAAGCTTCTGGAAGAAAACAAGGTGGTGTACGATGGGGCGGCTATTGTGCTCACCGTAGCCCTGACAATCTTTTCTATATTTATGGGGATTTTGGAGTGGTCCTTTACCCACAATTCATGGTATCTGTACTGAACCCTTCCAGGGAAGGCTATACCAACAAACGCCGTCACGCTCCGCGGGCCGGCTTATTGTAACAAACGCTGCCGCGCTCCGCGGGCCGGCTTATTGTAACAAACGCTGCCGCGCTCCGTGGGCCGGCTTATTGTAAAAAAGCCGCAGCCGGAAAAGAGTATTTCCGTCCTGCGGCTCTTTGGGGAAAACCTTCTTTATTTGACAGCGTTTTCTGCGAAGCTGGTAGTTACCAGGTCTTCGTAGGGAACTCTCTTTGGCAGTTCGCCTGCTTCTTCCAGTATATTTTGCAGCAGGGTGAAAGCATCTTCTTCAAAAATCAGGTTGTCTTTCCAGGTATCCTGGCTGTAGTAGCGGGTGACGATGGTGGTCAGGGTCTCCAGGTCGGTTTCTTCAAACTGGGGTTTGATTGCCTTGGCAATTTCCTCTGGCGTGTGGCTGCCTACATAGTCCATACCTTTTTGCAGTGCGTTGGTAAAGGACTGGATGATTTCCGGGTTCTTTTCAATGTAGCTCTTCTTTGCGCTGAAAGCAGTGTAGGGAACGTAGCCGGAATCTTCCCCAAGGGAGGCTACCACATAGCCGTCGCCTTTGGCTTCTAAGGAGGTGGCGTGGGGTTCGAATTCAACTGTATAGTATAACTTACCACACCAATTTTTATATAAATTGAAACCCTTTTATTTTGTGGGTATCAGGGTCTATTTCTATGCTTCTTATGACGCTTTTCCAGAAAGCGTTTTTGTGGGCATTGTCCAGTTTTTCGTATAACTCTTTCCAGTTGCCGCTGAAGGTATCCCACAGCTTCTTGTAGGTTTCCGGATTGGGCATTTTTGTTTCTTCATTGTACTGTTTTAATTTTTCGGTGAGAATCCCATATTGTGAATCATAATATTCTTCGTTGATCCTGCCTTTTTGAAACTGGAGGTTTAAACGGTCTATTTCCGCCTGGATGCTTCCGGCCAGGTTCCTTTTGGGTTTGGTTTTAGCACTTGCCTTTAGCCTTGTAATTTCCTTTACAAGCTGCTTTGGCACACGGGTGACCATATATTCTTCCAATATGTGCTCTGTAATATTTGCACCGCCATGCCGGTTGAATTTATTTCCGCAGCGGTATTTGATATAGATGCTCTCCCCTCCGTTCTTCAGCTTATGCTTTTTCCTGTATCCGGTATAATTATTCCCGCATACAGGGCATTTGACCAGAGAACTGAATATGTATGGGGCATGATTTCCGTGGCGGGCTTTAGACTGTGTGATCTGCCTGGCAAGCTCAAACTGTTCCAGTGTGATGTATGGTTCACAGTAATAGTGATTATCTTTATCTTTCCCGGCATAGGTCTCATTTTTAAACAGGCGGTCTACTTTATTCGCAGACGGGGCTTCTTCCCCATATTTTTCATTCAGGTATGCAATTGTATTCCGGACGGAATAGCAGGTAAAATAGTGCTGATAGGCATCCTCTATAATGGGGGATACCCTTTCGTCTTTCACCAGACGGTTATCTACCACTTTATATCCGTAGCAGGCACATTTGCCGCTGGTCACTTCCCCAATGGAGCGTTTGTAATCCAGCACCGCCTTTATACGCTCAGAAGTCCGGTCACATTCCGCCTGGTTTACTGACAGCATGATGTTGATGACCATCTGGCCGTTGGCAGTAGAAGAGTCGTAATTTTCATAAATGGTCTTCCAGTAACAGTTGTGCGCCTGGAGGATTTCCTCGGTGATATTATAGTCTTTAATATTCCGGAACCAGCGGTCAAGCTTGGTGACAAGGATCATATCTATGTTGTTCTGCTTTACATCTTCCAGAAGGGATAGGAGCCCTTTGCGGTATTTCATGGATTTCCGGGCGGAGATACCTTCGTCCGCATAGTAGCCGATGATATTGTAATTGTTAGCTTCTGCGTATTCTGTGAGGGCCTTGCGCTGGGCCGGAAGGGAAAGGCCGTTTAGGTGCTGCTCTTCTGTGGAGACGCGGATATAAATGGCACATCTAAGGATTTTTGGCATGGTGTTTTCCTCCGTTATATCGTATGTTTTCTGGGGAATCAAAATAACAGCCAGCGAAAGATTGCTTGCAGGCTGGCTGTTCCGGTTGCCGCCGGGGCTATTTTATTACAATAAACCGGCTCGCGGAGCATGACGGCGTTTGTTTTTGGCTGATCGGCTAGCAGATTTTTATTTAACATAAGGGCAGTTCGCGGAGCGTGCTGCCCGTTGTTTTCTATGCCTGTTTCTGACAGCTGGTGTACGATGCTGGATCAGAGCCGGTATATAGGGAGTAAAGGTGAAATTATTTTATCAGGATCTGAAATAAGTACAAACTGTATTTACATACAATGAAGCATCAGAAGCAGGAGGTTTATTTATGGGGAACGCAGAAATTGATATGGAGATCACACCTGAACGTGCTGCCCGGATAAAAGAAACCCTTTTAAGGCTGTATGCAGACCAGATGGGATGGGATTATGACACAATGGAGGTTACTATTGAAAAAGTGAGCCAGGAACCTGTTTAATGGATCCCTCTGAAAATCGGCGGTCTGTATACCCACCTGGGAAGGGGATATCCAGGGATGAACCGTACCGGATTAAGGTGCTGAATACCATCAACTTCAAAAAGTCCATGCACTATATACATGATGGGGCGCGGGGGACGGTCTACAAGCTGGGCTAAATACTCCTGCGTCCAGCCTTTTTCCTCCCGCTTACGTTTGATTTCCCGTCCCAAGGCGTGAAAATCAAGGTTTTTTATTTTCAAGTAGTATTTCATTTCACCCGGCAAGATTGCGAAATATGTCGGGCAGAGATATAATAGGCAGCGCCCGACTTCCTGACGCTTGCGGAGCACGCTTTCGCTCTGCTTCAAAGTGCAGATCTGGAATACATTTGGGTTGTCCCAGCCTTCCCGCAGGGCGGAATGGGAAAAGATTAACCGCACAGGAGAACGGGCCGGGTTACGGTCCAGCAGTAACTCCTTGTTCTTCATAATCAGCTCATAGGCGCTTACATCATCGGAAGTCGTCTCTTTGCGGCCTACCTTGGAGTTTATCATTTTACCCTTGCCATCCACAGAGAAGTATCCGGCGTGTGTCCTTGCCGCAGAGATAGACTGCAAATATTTGATATATTCATCTTTGCCAATGGAAACTCTTTCGTTTGCTTGCCCTCAACCGACTGCGGCTCATCATCAAAATTGGATTTGTTTTTGCAATAATGTCGATGGGCCGACGGGAGCGGAACTCGTCCAGTTTCATATAAATCCGGCGGGCGTCCTTGCCTTTGGCATTGAACGCCTGGGAATTGATGATCATCACATTGATTGAGCTGTCCGACGAAAAACGGTCAATCTCTGTCAAATGGGCGGAGCTGTAGATAAAGAAGCGTATCTTCTTCCCGTATTCCTCTGCAAAATGTTCCTGGGTCATCTCGAAGGATTTATACACACCCTCCCGGATGGCCACGCTGGGCACTACAACAATGAATTTACTCCAACCGTAGTGCTTGTTCAACTCGAACATAGTTTTGATGTAGGTGTAGGTTTTACCGACGCCGGTCTCCATCTCAATGGTGAGGTTATAGCCGTTGGCCCGGCTCTCCAGCTTGTCCGACGGCTTGATCTGGTTGGTGCGCTGGATTTTGTTCAGTTGCTCCAGTATCTGTCGGTCGGAGAGTACGATCTTCTGGTTGCTGAATCCCGTGAAGTCCCGTTCTTCATTGATACCAATCTGGTAGTGGCCGCTGCCCCTGTCCATCGTATAGGTGGGAGCCAGATATGGCTGTCCGGCAAAGACATCGACTACCGTTTTGGCGGCGTCCGCCTGAAATTTTTGGTGTCGGTACTGTATTTTCACGATTCCTCACCTCCGGTTTCCTCAGCGATCCACTCCCTCAATTTTTCCTGGAGTTCTTTTTTATCCGGCAGATACAGCTCATATTTTGAGGCGTAAATATTGGAATCTGCTGGTAGAGTCAGTTCGACAAGCGCGTCACTTTTCTGCTGGCAAAGCAATACTCCAATGGTTGGATTTTCGTCTGCTGTCTTCTCGTATCGGTCGTAATAGTTGACGTACATTTGCATTTGCCCTAAGTCCTGATGGGTCAATTCACCGGTTTTCAAATCAATCACCACAAAGCAATGCAGAAGACGATTATAGAAAACCAAATCAACCCGGAAGTGCCTTTCGTCAAATGTAAAACGAACTTGTCTGCCGATAAAGGCAAAGCCCTTCCCCAGTTCTAGCAAAAACTCCTGCAAATGATCCAGCAGTCTGCTCTCCAGTTCGGACTCAGAAAATTCAGCGCGTTCTTCCAATCCGGTAAATTCCAGGATATATGGGTCTTTCAGCACATCCTCCGGCTTTTCTATGACCTGGCCCTTGAGGGCAAGTCCCATCACTTTATCTTTATCCCGGCTGAGCGCAAGGCGCTCATACAGGGCGCTGTCAAACTGCCGCTGTAATTCTTTCAGCCCCCAATGATTTTGTGCGGCTTCAATCTCATAAAAATGGCGCTGATCTGCATTGTCAATACGCATCAGCTTCAAATAATGGGACCAGCTTAACGGAAATTTTCTTCCGGTAGACACAGAGGGAAGATTTGCGAATTGGTCAGAAAGCGTCTGGCCAATTTGATCTCCTGCATACACTTGATAAAATTTTCGCATCTGTTTCAGATTTGTGACGGAAAAGCCCCGTCCTAAATGCGCTGTCAAATATTTGGACAGCCCCGGTATTACATATTTCCCGTAAGCAGCCCGTTGACCGCCACTTTGTTCTTCCTCAACGATCAGCTTACCAATCTCGAAGTAGGCATATACCATAGAAAGGTCTATGGCCGCTTTTGCGTTTTGCCGCGCTTGTTCCAATATATCTGCAACATTCGTAAGGAATGTTTCATTGATCTGTTCACCCATGCGCTCCCCTCCTTATAAAACCTTCACCCTGGTATCTGGAGCCAGCAGCTTGAAAATCTCACCCACGTTGATTTTGGCGGGACTGTCGGCAAAGCTGCTGTCCTGGAATACGACCCGGAGGGGCTGACGCTTTGCAATCTCTTTGATAACGGAATCGGGGATATTTTCGTCAAAGCAGGCGATTATTTCTTTTCCAATGTCAATTAAGCTGGTCAGTTCATTGTCATCAATACTGATAAAAATAACCCCATCATCAGTCAACAAATTCCATGCCAGCATCAGCCGCGAATAAATCATACTGCACCAATCAGAATGGAACCGCCCGTTGCTGTCGGTGTTGCGGAACAGCCGGTCGCCGTTCTCGTCCACCTGCCCGGATTCTTCGATGTATTCCTCCTGGCTCTGCGCAAAACCATCCCGATAGATGAAGTCATTGCCGGTGTTATAAGGCGGGTCGATGTAGATCATCTTCACCTTGCCCAGATAGCTTTCCTGTAACAGCTTCAACACTTCCAGGTTGTCACCCTCAATGTAGAGATTTTCGGTGGTGTCCCAGGCCACGCTGTCCGCCGGACAGGGCCGCAGGGTCTTGCGGATGGGGCGGTTGGCCTCCACGATGGCGGCTTTCTTACCCACCCAGGTAAACTCATAGGCTTCATCGTCCTTCAGCACCACATCTGACAGCAGCTGCCGCAGAAGTTCAAAGTTGACCGCCTTTTTAAGCCCCCCGTCTTCGCCCCGGGCCTCAGTAATACAGGAAGGAAACAGAGCGGCGAGTTTTTCGATGTTGGCTTGGGCCAGGTCAGAGGTTTCCATTTTCAGATTGTCCATTTTCAGCCTCATCCACTTGTATGGGATTTTGATTTGCATTTTTACCAATCAGGGATAGCATCAACACTTCGTTCCACTGTTCTTTTCGTTGTTGCTGTTTGTCAACAAGCCAAATACTTAAGAATAGTAGTGCAGTTGATAAAATTGATACAGCTGTACTTAATTGGTCAGGTATTTTTATCGGAATTGCAAAACCAACAAACAGCACCATAGAGGCAACACAATTTATTGGAATTACGACTCGCTCCATCCATTTTTTCTTTATATTAGATGTATCATACTTCATCCAAGTTTTAAAAAAGATCATCACTTCATCGTTAAAATTAAAATTTCCCACTTTATTTGCAATGTCCATCGCATTCTGCATATCCTCATCCATATAATTTGCATTTGACTCTATTGTTTGGGCAATTGTAATTAGTAATGTTGCAATCGACAAAGAAGCTGTTATCTGCTGATTTATGCAAACCAAAAGGGAAATGATTGATAATCCTGTCAAACCAATTGCTATGTATAATGCAATGTTGTTTTTTTTCATAGGCTTTAAGTTGTCTCCTTAATTGTTTTACAACTGTATCTACTTATTCAGTTGTCGTTCCTGGCGCATATTTACTTGAAGTGACGCGATCTGCTTGTTCAGTTCCTGCCTGTGTGCATACCGTCCCATGGATTCTTTCAGCGTTTCGCCTATCCAGGGAAGCGTCTCCCCAGCGATTTGCCGGACAAGTTTTCATACTACTACAAATTAAATTATACCCCACCCGTCTCTTGAAAACAATTCCTCTTTCCCTAAAGTTCAAAGAATTTTGCCATAAGTTCCTCTTGTGTATCTTTAGACAGGCATTTGAATATATCCTCAAAATCCAGTTCTGCCATTGGGGTGTTTTTGTGAATAGGCTGTGACATAAAGGATATTGTCCAATATATTCCTTCTGACAAAGACCAAAAATTATAAATGGGCGATAGCAATTCTCACTGCTTGCTGTCGCTTAATATTTTGTCCTGCCCTGTCAGCTTATATATGTCGGGAAATTCAGCAACAAGTGTGTCAAGTTTTCGCATAACTGTTTTATCTCTTTTGTAGACGGTGGCGGTCAGTTCCGCGCACGATTCTGGTTTACTCTGTTGCCCAAACTGATAGATTAAGTTGATTTCATCAGCATTAAAAAGTATCTGGAAATTTGCGTGCATAGATGCATCATCATATAAACGCTCCACGCCCACACATTTAGGGAGATTTCTTGTCAGTTCGTAATTATTCTATTGCCTTACCTTGGCTTGGGTATGGTGAAAGAATTTTAGTTATCCTGAAAGCCATTAAAAGCGTAAGCGGATGATGTGATACTGAGGTATCCAGTAAATTTACTATATGCATTTAAGATATAGGAAAAGACTTTTGAAATGGTGTAGTAAATATACCTACTCAACTGTAAAATCCCCTTGCCCACCAGAAAAAGCAGCGGCTGTGGAACCGAAATCAATGCTCTGGTCAATGGATAAGTCGGTTTTGGGGTCAATGTTATTTTTCTTCAGAATAAACTCAAATACCATTTCTGGCATACCGCCTGCCCGCCCACCTAGCACAGAGCTTCCTTTTAACATATCCCAACTGAAATCCTCAATTGGCTGGCGGGAAACCAGAAAGTTCCCTGCGCGCTGGGTAAGCTGTGCGAAGTTGACCACATAATCCTGGGAGCCGCCTGCATAAGTATATATAGTGGATTCACTTCCCATAAAGCCAATGTCGGCTTCGCCGGTAAGCACAGCAGTCATGGTCTTGTCAGCGCCGAAACCGGTGACAAGGGTCAGGTCAATGCCTTCTTCTTTAAAATAGCCCTCTTCAATCGCTACATACATAGGGGCGTAAAAGATGGAATGGGCCACTTCGTTTAAAGTCACCTTTTGTGAAGAAGAGGCGGAAGTGGCTTTGGGGGATCCGCCTTCCTTTTTTCCGCATCCTGCAAGTGTACAGGCAAGAAGCAGCATGGCAAGAAGAAGTGCTGCCGCTTTTCTGGTGTGGGGGAAAATGGGAATTCTTTTCATAATAACCTCCGTTTTTGTTAGTCTCCAGCGGAAATTTGCCGGAAAAGGATGCTTTATCATATGTAAAAATCTGTGAAAGGTTCACCTTTGAGGCGGGATTGAGGTATGGGCAGAATCTTGGACTTAGGTAGAGATGTTTTTGATTTCGTACAATATATTTACAATATGTCCCAACTGCTCATTGTTAAAGGAATTTAGGATTTCGATTCCTGCATCTCGGTCGAATCCCTCCTTGTGGCCTAAAATAATATAGTCTGCTGATATGTTACAGGCAGTACATATTTTATAGACTGTTTTTGCAGTCAGGCTCTTTTTTCCGCGTTCTATATCTGCCAGAAAGCTGGTGGAGATATCGCATTTTTCACTGAATTTCTCCCGTGACAGGTGCATGGATTCACGGATTTCGCGTATCCGCAGCCCTACAATTAAATTATAATCTTTCTCCATAGTCATATATTGTTACCCCGGTGTTGAGAAAAATGTAATTAGCTTTGGCTATTAGTATAACAATATTTGACAAACTGAAATATATTCTATAGAATATTATAATATATTCTATAGAGTTGACATAGGACGACAAAGTATTTATAATGTTTTTAAATGGACATAGTGTTGGGAAAAGTTAAGTTTTGCAATAATGTTTAATGAATGGAGGTAAAGAGAGATTAGGGTTAAAGCAATCATACCAATAAAAATGAATAATGAAAGGTTTCCTGGAAAGAATATACGTATTTTGGGAGGGAAACCCCTTATATATTATATCCAGGAGGCTCTTTTAAGGGCAGATAATTTAGATTCTATTAGTGTTTTTTGCAGCAATGAGGCAATAAAAAGGTATTTGCTAAAGGGTGTTGAATACATAAAGAGACCAGAAAAATTGGACTTGCCTGAGTCGAATTTTACTCAGATTTTTCAATGCTTTATGGAGAACAATGAAGCAGATGCCTATGTGTATGCCCATGCAACAGCACCTTTTATTACTACAGAAATTATAAATGACTGTACGGGTGCAGTATTAAGCGGAAGATATGATTCTGCTTTTTGCGCCACAAAAATTCAGGATTTTTTATGGAAAAATGGAAGCCCTTTGAATTTTGATGCCCAGAATATCCCCAGAAGCCAGGATCTTGAGCCTATTTACCGTGAAACATCAGGTATATATGTTTATACAAAAGAGGTATTCCAAAATTTGCGCAGAAGGATTGGGGATGCACCATATATAAAAGAACTTTCCCTGCGGGAAGCAATTGACATAAATGAATATAAAGATTTTAAATTTGCAGAAATAATGTTGGGGCAATACGATTTGTAAAGTAAAAAATGGGGTATCAGGAAAATGAAATCAATATTTCAAATAAACACAGTTTATCAGCTAATGATTTCAATTAATATGTGTTTACATCATATACCGGATGGGGATGTGGATATCATTGTAACGGACCATACTCCTGTTTTACAGGAATACATAGACACATTAAGAAATTGTGGGATGTTCCAGAAGGTATTCTATGTAGAATCATTAAGTTTTAATAATAGGTTTTGGCAGGTTGATAATTGCTATAAAGCAGATTTTTTTTATGACAGTAAAAGGGAGCTTTCCAAAACATTAACAAAAGCACAAGTTGATTATTCTGAGTATCAGGTTCTATATGTAGCAAATTTAGATGCTTATAGTAAGTTCATACATCGTGAGTATCCTGGCTTAGCCATCAATTTAATAGAAGATGGCGCTTCTGTCTGTACAAATGACTGGAGGGCAGTAACTCTGAAATGGAATTATATAAAAGACTTTAATAAAGTTTATGATTCTGTTGAAAAACTATATCTTTATACGCCGGATTTGATGTGTGTCAGTTTGGGTTACCCGATGGTTAAGCTTCCTGAAATTAACGCAGAGAATCCCGCCGTTTTGGATTTATATAATTATGTATTTAAATATGATAATTATTTTTCATACCCTCAATTTGTTTTTTTGGAAGAACCTTTTGAGGCTGATAACCTGAAAAATAATGATTTGGAACTTATGGGCATTATTTCTGAGGAGGTTGGCTATGAAAATTTTTTTATAAAAACACATCCCAGAAATATTAAAAACAGGTCGAAGATTTTAGGAATTGGGAAGCAAAAAGAGACACCCTGGCCATTTGAACTGATATTGATGAATAATATACATTCGGAAAGCACATATATAACTGTTACATCTGGGGCACTAATATCAACCAGGGTTTTGTTTCATCAGGATGTGAAAACGATGTTTCTTTATAAAATAATCAATGGCCCAACACATAAAATTGCATGTAAGGAATTTTCAGATTATATGGATAAGTTTTGTTCTAAGTATGCAAGCAAAAACTTGCTTATTCCCAGAAGTAATAATGAACTCAGGGCAATGCTTAATATATTGAAAGGGAATAGGGATGGTTAATAACATTAAAGTTTCAATTATAGTGCCGGTATATAATGTTGAGGCTTATTTGGACAGATGTATTGATTCGTTGGTCAATCAGTCAATGAAAGAGCTGCAGATTATATTAGTCGATGATGGTTCTGAGGATAATAGTGGGCTAAAATGCGATTATTATGCCAATCAGTACGAAAACATTGAAGTTATTCATCAGGATAACCAGGGGTTAACATCAGCAAGAAGGGCAGGGCTGGACAAGTGTATTGGCGAATATGTGATTTTTGTTGACTCTGATGACTGGATTGAACTGGATGCCTGCCAAAAAGAATATGAGTTTTTGGCAGGAAGCAAAGCAAAAATTCTTATATGTGACTATAATATAATTACAGGTAAGGCTATTACAAAGGGGATTGGGTTTAATGGCCATAAATTGACTATTTCAGAGTTTTACCAATCAGTGGCTCCCGGGTATGTTTGGAATAAGATGTATCACAGATCTCTGATTGACATTATGAAGGTTGATATTGATGTTTCACAGGCAGAAGATATTGCGATGCTTCTTCCTTTGGTTTCAAAATTAGATTCAGACAGTGATATGGCCTATGTTCCTGAAGCCTTTTATAATTATTGTAAAAGAGATGATTCTTCATCAAATAACAAAACTTTTATAGAAGAATACTGCATAGAGGAATATCTGGACAGTCTAAAGTATATACTCATGAAATCAGATAAACGCAGAGAAAAAGAAGTAAGTTTCTATTGCATGAATTGCCTGTCCTGGGGATTAAACAGTGCAGAACGTAAATATTTTAAAGCTGATTATTGTGAATTTTTTGCAAGCGTGCTGTATGGTTATATTTTGGGAAACTCAATGATTACGAACAGGTTTCCCAAATTATTGGCTGAGATGATAGGCCAGTGCGGGAAACTAATACCTGGAAACTTGGTTTATGGAAATTTTGAGAACAGCGACTCAGAGATATTTGAATATTGCAGGGAAAGTTGGAAACGTCAGTGTAGAAACTACCATATTATTGAATTAAATGCTGCAAATTGTAACATTAAAGAAGCGCCTGAGTGTGTAAAGAGGGCAATCCAGGAAAGAGAATTTGAATTTGTAAATGATTATTTTTGTTTAGAGTATTTGGTGGAGAATGGGGGGATCGCGGTTCTGAAGAATGTATTTATACATAAACCGCTGGGGGAAATAAGATATAACGGAACTTTTTTTTCATATTTAAATGATAAGGAAATTGGAAAAGCAATTTATGGAATGGACAAAAAATGTGGTTTGGGAAGTGCTATTTTAGGGACATATTCAGAAAAACATATTTTTAACGATTCTTTTTTGCCATTAAATAAGCGTTTTCAGTTTGAACTGGAGGGTAGTTGGAAATTTGTCCCGAAGGGGACAAGCTGCACGCTGATGAATGGCGCAGTCAATATTTATGCATGTAATATTATGGCCGAAATGATGGATGGCAATTGTCTGGCAGAGATTTTAGATTATGATCAATACCAGGCAAATAAAAAGGGTTTGGTCCTGATAGACAGAAATAGGTTTTTAAAGCTTATTACAGATTATAAGGCTGATAAATTAAAAGCAGATACTTCAAAGAAAAACACAGAAAATATGGCTGCCGAGAGATATATTCAGCGTGAGGCAGAACTTATGGAGCAGCTTAATATGTATAAACAGGCTTATGAGAACACAATTTCCTCTACGGCATGGAAGATTACATTTCCGTTGCGGAACATTATGGATATACTTAAAAGAAAGAAGGTAAACGAAGGTGAAGCAGATTTATTTACTTGAGTGTACGTTGAGAGATGGCGGGTACATAACAGATTGGAAGTTTTCAGATAAATGTATTAAGGACATAATTGCCTCTTTGATTGAAGCAAATTTAGATTTAATAGAAGTGGGATATTTAAACAGAAATGCTAAAGAAAAAAATACCACATTATTTTCTTCAGTGGAGAAAATAAGTGAATTCCTGCCAACTGACCGAAAGGGCAAAACCATATTGGCGATGGCAGATGTAACACAATTTTACCCGGAGGACTTAACGCCATATGATGGCAGCTCTATTGATGGGATCCGGGTTGTATTCTACAAACATCAGGCAAACCAGGCTATTAAGTTGTGCCGTAAAATCAATGAAATGGACTATAAACTATTTGTCCAGCCAATGGTTACAATTGACTATACGGTTGAAGAATATACCCAATTAATTAGCTCACTGTGCAGTTTAAATCCCTGTGCGGTTTCTATTGTTGACAGCTTTGGTTATATGAATAAAGAGGATTTCAGGACCTATTTTGAAATCCTTAATGACCAGTTAAGCCATAAGGCTATGGTGGGTTTCCATTCCCATAATAATATGAATCTGGCTTTTATAACAGCACAGGATGTTATGGAGTATGAAACAGAAAGAAAGCTGGTAATTGATTGTTCTTTGTATGGTATGGGACGGGGGGCAGGGAATCTGCAAACGGAACTGATAACAAATTATTACAATATGTGCTTCCAAAAACGCTATAATATTTCTGAAATATTGCGTTTAATCAGTGAATATATCATGCCTGTATATACAAATAAAAGATGGGGATATTCGCCATATTTTCTTCTGACAGGACTCTGTCATTGCCATCCCAATTTTGCCTCTTATCTGTTGCAGGAATATGATGTATCTGTTTCAGAATTTGAAAAATATGTTCAATTAATTCCTGATGATATGAAGACAAAATGCAGGAAGCCCTATGTGATAGATTTATTCAGGCAGAGTTTTTATAATAATTGATATTGCCAAGTTAACAGGCAAAATATTATATAAATGGACAATAATTATAAAACAAATCATACATTTAAATATTTATCATATACGCCAACTGTGATGGAGCAATGGGAGTACAAATTGTTCCATACAAAGAAAGATGTTATTTCTGATTTTGAGAGTGGGCTCCAAATATTAAAAGATAAATCCTTCAGGGCAGAGTGCCTTCACCGCACTTTAATTGCCGGGGGGATGGCAGCATTTGATAAAGGCATTATTGATTTTTTACATAAATGGAATGATATGAGGGAGCCAATATTTCTTTTATCAGAGGTTGCTGGGGAATTTAAGCGATATACTGCAGATACGGTTCATTTTCCGTATTTCTGTACACCCCATTTATTATCAAAGGAAATGGTGGTCCGTGGCATGGACCTGGATAAAAGTGAGGGGGCAGAATCATTGTTTAGCAAATCAAAATATATACGTGAAGCTGTGGTAAATATGAATGGGCGTTATGGCACGCTGGGAAAAAATTATGCTGTCATATGGGCTTACTACGCATATAATTACATTAATTTGCTGCTTGATAAGCTGGAACCATGCCGGGTAATATTATGGAATGAATTTTATGCATTTCATATTATTTTTAAAAATTTATGTATTGAAAAGGGGATAGATGTCTGTTTTATGGAATTTGGGAATATTCCTGGGACCTTTTCGGTGGATAATGATGGACAGCAAGGGGAAAGCCGGATAGCTCTGCGGCAATGTTGGGGTTATAACAGGGCTTTTGATACGGGAAAAATTATTTACTGGATCAGGCAGAACCGTTTAAACCGCAACAGACAGCCAACAATTCAATTTGGGCGGGCGGATATTTTGGGATATAGGGAAGACAAACCGGTTATTCTTTATTTGGGGCAAGATGATTATGAATCCTGTCTCTATCCTTATACATGGAGGACCAAACGCTTCCATTCCCCATATTTTAAATCATCTGATTCTGCAGCGCGTATGATAGAAAGAATCTGCCAATCTAACAGCTGGAATTTTGTATATAAATTACATCCAATTATGGCTCAGTTGGGGAACACATATGAGCTGCATAGGCAGACAAATGGTGTTGTAGTAAATGATGTAGATTTATATTCGGTAATAGAAAATGCTGATATTGTCCTTACGATATTGTCACAGGGGGCATATCATGCGCTGATACAGGAAAAACCGGTTATCATGCTGGGGTACAATCAGCTAAGGAATAAGGGATGTATCTATCAGCTAAAGGGAGGGAGCTGGCGGAAATTAGAACATTTAATGAAAAAAGCTCTAAGAAAAGGGTTTACTGATAAGCAAAGAAAACGTTTTGAGAACCATGTGGCATATTTGCTGGGCAAGTATTTATATGATGATGGATTACATGATGAAATGCCATATGGAAAAAGGCTGGTATAGTCCTGTTTGTAATATTGTTTTTTAGGTGGAAGCGTCTTTGGGCTTTCACCTTTTTTACAATAAGCCGGCCCGCTGAGCATGGCAGTGCTTGTTAAGATTACGCGGGCAGGCATGTCCCATTATTCCGCCCATACGTTTATTTTGTAAATATCTGTCCTGCTCTGGACAACAAACGACAAAAAATATATAATGGAAACATTAATGGAGAGCAAAGATCAGTGAATATAAAACCAGGAGGACAAAAACATGGGCTTAATCAGAGCAATTACCAGTGCCGCTGGCGGTGTTATGGCGGATCAGTGGAAGGAGTATTTTTATTGTGATTCCTTAGAGGCGGATGTGTTAGTGGCCAAGGGAAGGAAACGTACCAGTAAAAGAAGCGGGGGGAACAACAGGGGAGAGGATAATATTATCTCTAATGGTTCTGTGGTCGCTGTCAACGAGGGGCAGTGCATGGTCATTGTAGACCAGGGAAAGATCGTTGAATTCTGTGCCCAGGCAGGGGAATTTACGTATGATTCCTCATCTGAGCCCAGTTTGTTTTCCGGAAACCTGGGGGAAAGCGTAAAGAAGACTTTTGCCACAATCGGCAAGCGTTTTACCTTTGGGGGGGACACTGCTAAGGACCAGCGGGTTTACTATTTTAATACAAAGGAAATCATGGGCAACAAATACGGCACGGCCAATCCTGTCCCATTCCGTGTGGTGGATGCCAATATCGGGCTTGACATTGATATTTCTATCCGGTGCAACGGGGAATATTCTTATAAAATTACGGATCCTTTACTATTTTACACCAATGTGTGCGGCAATGTGGCTGATGATTTTGAGAAAAGCGAGATAGACAGCCAGTTAAAGACGGAGCTGATGACTGCGATGCAGCCTGCATTTGCAAAGATATCCGCTATGGGTATCCGTTACAGTGCAGTGCCTGCCCATACCATGGAACTGGCGGAGGCTTTAAACGAAGTACTTTCTGCCAAATGGGCGAAGCTCCGGGGAATTGAGATTGTCTCTTTTGGCATTAATGCCATGAAGGCTTCTGAGGAAGACGAGGCGATGATCAAGGAACTGCAAAAGAGCGCGGTCTTGCGCAACCCCAATATGGCGGCGGCCACCCTTGTGGGAGCCCAGGCGGAGGCGATGAAATCAGCGGCTTCCAATAAGTCGGCCGGCCCCATGATGGCTTTTGCAGGCATGAATATGGCAAACCAGGCAGGGGGGATGAACGCCCAGCAGTTATTCCAGATGGGGCAGCAAGCGGCACCTGCCCCGGCACCGTCCCCTGCATCCCCCGCAGCATCTGCGCCAAAGGCAAAAGGGGCGGGGTGGGCCTGTGCCTGCGGGCAGGGGGGCAATACAGGAAAATTCTGTTCCGAGTGCGGTTCCCCCATGCCAAAGGCCGAGGGCTGGACTTGTGCCTGCGGTGCGGTAAACAAAGGGAAATTCTGCTCTGAGTGTGGGGCGAAGAAGCCTGCAGGGGAGCCTTTGTATAAGTGCGACAAGTGCGGCTGGGAGCCGGAAGACCCTAAGAACCCGCCCAAATTCTGCCCTGAATGCGGTGATCCTTTCAATGAGGACGACATTTTGCGTTAGGGATATGCATTGCGTCCCGCAGGGGAGAACCTGTGGGCGCTGGAGGTGAAAATGAGCGAGTTTGATACCAATTTGGATGCCCGCACAGTGTCCACAAAGGAAGAAACAGACAAAAAATGTCCATCCTGCGGGGGCGTTATGGATTTTGACCCCAAAACGGGCGGCTTGAGCTGCCCTTATTGCGGCCATAGGGAGGCAATCCTGAAGGGGGAAGAAGAGCCTTCCTCTGCGGAGGAGCTAAGCCTGGAGGATGCGGACAAGCTGGAAAACTGCGACTGGGGGGCGGAAAAGAAGACAGTGATCTGCAAAGCCTGCGGTGCGGAGTCAGTTTATGATGCGCTGGAGATTTCAGCAGTATGCCCTTTCTGCGGCTCAAACCAGGTGATGGAGGCTTCTGGCCAAAATACCATGGCCCCCGGAGGGGTTGTACCTTTTCAGGTTACGGATAAACAGGCGTCCGAACTGTTCCAAAGATGGATTAAGAAAAAGTGGTTCTGCCCCAAACTGGCCAAGGAAAGCGCCAGGGCAAAGCATTTTAAAGGCGTATATCTGCCTTACTGGACTTTTGACGCCCAGACAGATTCCGATTACCAGGGGGAAGCGGGAAAAGACAGGGTAAAAAAGGGAAAAGACGGGCAGGAATACGTGGAGACTACATGGCAGGCGGTGCAGGGCAGGTACAGGGAGGCCTTTGATGACGAACTGGTGTGTGCCACCACGAACCAGAGCCAGTCCATGCTTATGGAACTGGAGCCTTACAGGACAGCGGAGAATAAAGTATATAAGCCGGAGTATGTGGCGGGCTTTGCCGCGGAGCGGTATTCCATAGGGATCAAGGAAGCCTGGGAGATGGCCAAGGAAAGCATCCGGTATAAGATAAAAGGCAAAATTGAAAAGGAAATTGTGGAAAGACACCATGCGGACCGTGTAAGGAACCTGAAAATACATACCTTATTCCATCATCTTACCTACAAATACCTGCTTTTGCCGGTATGGATATCCAGCTATAAATATAAGGACAAGGTATACCGCTTTATGGTAAACGGGCAGACCGGGAAGGTGTCTGGGAAGATACCGCTGTCTATACCTAAGATTGTGGTCACGGTGATAGCAGCCATAATCATAATTGCACTGGTTATGTGGCTTTCCGGTATTCAGTACGGCTATTATTACGATTAAAAAAGTCCCGTTATCCCCTACATGGATGTGGGAAGCGAAGAGTTTTTGGCTTTCCCATAGCGGCTATGCCAGGGGGCGGGCTTGAAAATAACAGGAGTTTACAGAGAATGGGCATTTATGATACCTTGAATGAACAGCAGAAAAAGGGCGTCTTTACCACAGAGGGGCCGGTTCTTCTGCTGGCTGGCGCAGGTTCGGGAAAAACCCGTGTGCTTACCCACAGAATTGCTTACCTGATAGATGAACTGGGGGTAAACCCATGGAATATTATGGCAATCACCTTTACCAACAAGGCAGCGGGGGAGATGAAGGAGCGTGTGGAGGATATTGTGGGCGTAGGCTCGGACAGCATCTGGGTCACCACCTTCCATTCCTCCTGCGTGAGGATACTGCGCCGCTATGCCGACAGGGTGGGCTATGACAATAACTTTACCATTTATGACACAGACGACCAGAAATCTGTGATGAAAGAGATCTGTAAGCGTCTGATGATTGATACCAAGACCATGAAGGAGAGGGGAATTCTTTCCGCAATTTCCTCTGCCAAAAATGAGCTGATAACGCCGGAGGAATATGCCCGCAGTGCCATAGGGGATTACAGGAAGCAGAAGATTTCCCAGGCATACCAGGAATACCAGGAGGCTCTCCGGAAAAACAATGCCATGGATTTTGATGACCTGATCATGAAAACAGTGGAGCTTTTCAGTACGGACGGGGAAGTTCTCGGGGGATACCAAAAACGCTTTAAGTACATTATGGTGGATGAGTACCAGGATACCAACACGGCTCAGTTTGAGCTGATCCGCCTGCTGGCGGACGCCCATCATAATCTCTGCGTGGTGGGGGATGATGACCAGTCCATCTATAAATTCCGGGGGGCGAATATCCGGAACATACTGGACTTTGAATCTGTTTACCCGGAGGCGGAAGTGATCCGCCTGGAGCAGAACTACCGGTCCACCCAGACAGTGCTGGATGCCGCCAATGGGGTAATCCGTAATAATAAAGGAAGGAAAAGCAAAACCCTCTGGACGGACCAGGGAAAAGGGAACAGCATTCACTTCCGCCAGTTTGAAAACGCTTATGAGGAAGCGGAATTTATTGCCGGTGATGTGGCGCATAAGGTAAGGGGCGGTACAGTCTCATATGGGGGATGTGCAGTACTTTTCCGTACCAATGCCCAGGCGCGGCTCCTGGAAGAACGTTTTGTGGTGGAGGGCATTCCTTATGATGTGGTAGGCGGCACCAATTTTTACGCCCGGAAGGAAATCAAGGATCTGCTTGCCTACCTGAAGACCATAGACAACGGGCGGGACGACCTGGCGGTAAAGCGGATTATAAACGTGCCCAAAAGAGGAATCGGCGCGGCCACCATCGGCAAAGTGCAGGAGTATGCGGATATCCATGGAATCAGCTTCTATGACGCCCTGCGGGTGGCGGATGAGATTTCAGGTATCGGGAAAAGTGTGGCAAAGCTAAAGCCCTTTGTGACCATGATCCAGTCCTTTAGAAGCAAGCTGGAATTTTATGGGCTGGAGGAACTGATTAAGGATATTATCGAAACCACAGGCTATGTGACGGAATTGGAAGCTTCCGATGAGGAGGACGCGGAAAACAGGATTGAAAATATTGACGAGCTGATCAGCAAGATTGTGGCCTTTGAACAAATCCACGACCAGCCTACCCTGGGGGAATTTCTGGAAGAGGTTGCGTTGGTGGCGGACATTGATAAACTGGAAAAGGGCGGCGATAAAGTGCTTCTTATGACCCTTCACAGTGCCAAGGGGCTGGAATTTCCCCATGTGTACCTGGCGGGCATGGAGGACGGGGTTTTTCCCAGCTATATGTCCATTGCCTCAGACGACCCGGGGGATATTGAGGAAGAGCGCCGCCTTGCCTATGTAGGCATTACCAGGGCGAAGGAGGACTTGACCATTTGCTGTGCAAAGATGCGGATGGTCAGAGGGGAGACCCAGGCCAACGCTGTCAGCCGTTTTGTAAAGGAGATTCCGGCGGAACTGATGGATCACCGCCCGGCGGCATCCAGATACGCGCCGCCCCAGCAGGAGTCTTCTGCCGGGTATGGCTTTGCCAGGGAACTGCCTTACCAGAATAAGACTGCAGCCGCCAGGCCTAAAGCCGTTTTGGCCAAAGGCACAGCGGCGGAAAACAAACCCTTTATTGCAGGAGGGCGGGCAGGCGATTTCCATATGCCTGGGATTTCCAAGGGAGTGGGCGCTGTCACAGGCGGAAAGCCGGATTATGATGTGGGCGACCGGATAAAACATATAAAATATGGGGAGGGGACGGTCACAGATTTGGAGCCAGGCCCCAGGGATTATAAAGTAACAGTGGACTTTGACGTTGCCGGGCAGAAAATCATGTACGCCGCATTTGCCAAGCTGGTTAAGGTATAATATTTCCAAATTTTAAAAATTTTGTAAACTTTTTGAAATTGTAGTAGTAAATTTTTGTGGAAAATGTTATATTATTAATCAGGAAGGAAATAATAAAATCAAAAAGCATGAAAAAAAGAAACGAAGAATAAGCAGGTATTGCGAGAAAGGGAGGCATACACTATGAATACATGGAACAAAATCGAGGAACTAATAGACTTCGTGAAAACCCATGACATCAAAGAGCTGAAGGACTACTGGAACCACAAAGAGGAAGAAAAGAGAAACAATACCCTCCTGTGGGTATTGGCTATCATCGGCGCAGTTGCGGCGGTAGCGGCTATTGCATATGCGGTATACCGTTATCTGACACCTGATTATCTGGAAGACTTTGACGATGATTTCGACGATGACTTTGAGGACGATTTCTTTGAGGATGAAGAGGATAAGGAAGAAGAAAAATCCCAGGAAACCAGCGAGTCCGAGGATGCAAATGAGTTGAAGGAAGCCAAGGAAGAAGATTTTGCGGAGTAATTGGCTTAGGGCGCTTGCGGGATGTGCAGAAATGTGCATCCCATTTTTAACATAAGGGCAGTTCGCGGAGCGTGCTGCCCGTTGTTTATGTACACAGGCAACAGAGGAAACAGATAAGCCAGAATGAGGTAATTTATGAAAAAGGGACAGATTTTGACAGGGTTGGTGGAGCGGGTTGATTTCCCAAACAAGGGGATTGTGGCCACAGAGGAAGGATACTGCGTGGTTAAAAATGCGTTGCCGGGACAGGAGGTAACTTTTGTGGTGCAGAAAAAAAGAAATGGCAGGGCGGAGGGGAGGCTGCTCCGGGTGGAGCAAACTTCTTCCCTGGAAACAGGCGTTTCCTGCCCACATTTTGGAGAATGCGGCGGCTGCACATACATTTCCCTGCCCTATGAGGAGCAGGCCCAAATCAAGGAAGCCCAGGTGAGGAAGCTTCTGGCAGGCGTCCTGGCAGGACAGGAGAGCCAGTGGGTTTTTGAAGGGATTAAGAAAAGCCCAGTGCAGTATGGCTACAGGAATAAAATGGAATTTTCTTTTGGGGACGAATACAAGGATGGCCCCCTGGCTCTTGGGATGCACAGACGGGGAAGTTTTTATGATATTGTTACCGTCAGGGACTGCCGGATCGTGGATCAGGACTACCGCAGGATACTTACTGCCACCAGGGATTACTTTGATGGCTGTTCCTTTTACCACAGGCTCCGCCACCAGGGATATCTGCGCCACCTTCTGGTGCGGAAGGCGTCGAAAACGGGAGAGATCCTTATTGCCCTGGCCACATCTTCCCAGCCAGGCTTTGAAGGGGAGGAGGAAAAGCTGGATCAGTGGAAAGAAGAATTGCTTTCAATGAAACTGGACGGGAAAATAGCCGGTATCCTTCATGTGATAAACGATTCGGTTGCAGACGTGGTCCAGAGTGACCGCACGGATATTTTATACGGCAGGGACTTTATTTATGAGGAATTGCTTGGGCTTAGGTTTAAGGTGTCTGTTTTTTCTTTTTTTCAGACCAATTCTTATGGCGCGGAGGTGTTGTATGAAACGGTAAGGGAGTATATTGGCGACCTGGATGCGGGGGATGGAGGGGCGGATAAGATTGTATTTGACCTTTACAGCGGCACAGGAACTATCGCCCAGCTTATGGCCCCGGCGGCGAAGAAAGTCATTGGCGTGGAAATTGTGGAGGAGGCAGTGGAGGCGGCAAGGAAAAACGCCCAATTGAACGGCCTGCAAAACTGCGATTTTATCGCTGGCGATGTGCTGAAGGTGTTGGATGAAATTAAGGAAAAGCCGGATATGATCGTCCTGGATCCCCCAAGGGATGGCGTTCACCCCAAAGCCCTTAAAAAGATTATTGGCTATGGGATCCAAAAGATGGTGTATATTTCCTGTAAACCTACCAGCCTTATGCGGGATTTGGAAGTGTTTTTGGAAAATGGATATGAGGTGGAGAGGGTGGTGTGCGTGGACCAGTTTCCTTGGACAGCAAATATAGAGGCTGTGTGCCTCTTGAGCAACCGAAAAGGGGCAATATCTGCCGTTCGGCGACAAGGTGACAATCAGCGTGTTTGATGAGCGTGTGAAAAAGGATTACGCCTCCGCAAGAATGGCAATGAGCACATAGGAAGAGACGGCCAGCCGGTGAGGAAAGATCAAGTAGATGATATGTATAAGGTTTGCCTTCCGGCATTTCTTTTGGGCGTATGGCATTTTATCGTTGTGAACCGGAAGGATAATAAGATCGGGCAAGACACATATGACATTTGGTGCCCTAAGAATGATCATGGTCCGAGGGAATACCAAGGGGTGATGGGGGAGTCTATCGCAAGGAAGATAGATGTTTATACGCTGAATCCGGATGAGATAGAGGGATCTGTAGAACCACAGGTTGAGGAGAAAATAAGCCAAGCAGATCAACTATATTACGATGGGCGGCATGCCGCAGGTAATACTGTGGATCCAGAACAGTACCGGAAGGTAATGAAACGGAGCTTTGAGAAGCTGGAACAGAGCCAGCATTATCGAATGATGATGCATGAAAAAGACTGAGTCAGTATTATGGGACAAATTGTTTGGTATCTTTGATATGTGAGAAATGAGAGAATTCTGGAGTGAGATACTAAAAAGAAGGAGACGACAAGGTGAACGATATCAAGAGATTATTTGAAAGACCATTACCTTCTACAAGGAGTGGGGCTTTCTTTAACACATTTTCATATCCAACCAAAATATCACCTGAGTCAATAGCTGTATACATTGCTGCAGCAACTAAACCAGGAGATACTGTTTTGGATACATTTAGCGGTAGTGGAAGTACCGGTATTGCAGCATTGTTATGCGAACACCCTACTGACCGCATGAAAGAATTGGCTTACGAATTAGGTATAAATCCTGTTTGGGGGCCAAGAAATGCAGTCGGATATGAAATCGGAACGTACGGTTCATTCGCTGCCAAAACTATAAGTAACAGATTAAAGGCGAGCGAATTTCAAAGAGCAGTTGAGGATTTTGTAAAGAAGGAAAAAGACCGGTTAATGCATTATTACTCTGCCATAGATCCCAATGGGGAAATTGGGGTTATACGCTACATCATATGGTCTGAAGTATTATTATGTCCGCATTGTGGTAGAGAAATATCATTTTTGAGAGAGGAACCGCACGAAATCCTGTTAAATTTAAAAAGAATATAACTTGTCCACATTGTAATAAAAAGACTTCTGTTGATGAAATGGAATTTCAGACAGAAGAGTATATGGATGGATTGTTAGAAAAAACCACTGTGAGGAAGAAACGTATACCTGCATGGATTTATGGAACTACAAATGGGAAAAACTGGGATAGACCGGCGACAGATGAAGACCTTGAAAATGTTCTCAGTATTGATAAGGAATTACAGGGCATTAATGATGAACCAAAGGAAATTCAATGGGGAGAACTACATAGAAAGGGATACCATTTTGGTATTTCGTATTTACATCAATTCTATACGTCCCGCAACTATTTAGTCATGCGTAAGTTGTGGGATGATACTGAAACATATGCTCCTAAAATTAAAGATGCTCTGAGGTTGTTGCTTCTTAGCTATAATTCTTCGCATTGTACCCTGATGACGCGTGTTGTTGCGAAGAAGAATGCTAAGGATTTCGTTTTGACAGGAGCTCAAAGCGGGGTTCTGTACATAAGCAAGTTACCGGTTGAGAAGAACATTATTTTAGGACTGGAAAGAAAATCGAAACCATTTTATGAGGCATACAAATTGCTTGAGAGGTGTACCGGTAATTTCTTTACAAAGAATAAATCAAGTGAGCTATTGGATGAAGAAGACCATACAATTGATTTTGTTTTTACTGATCCTCCATTTGGCGATTTTATTCCCTACGCAGAAGTTAATCAAATTAATGAATTGTGGTTAGAAAAATCAACTAAGAGAGAAAAAGAGATTATTATCAGCGCATCCCAGAACAAAGGAATTCTAGACTATCAGACAATGCTTTCAAAAGTGTTTTCTGAGATTAAGAGAGTGTTAAAAGATTCATCATACGCAGCCGTTGTATTTCATGCAGCTAAAGCACAGATATGGTCTGCTTTTGAGGAATCAGTAGCGGATTCTGGACTGAATATTGAACTGACAAATATTCTGGATAAAAAACAAGCCAGTTTTAAGCAGGTTGTATCAGAAGCATCGGTTCAAGGAGATCCTTTACTGTTATTAAGCAACAAGGTTCAAAAAGTGGGTGGACTTGAAAACGAAGAAGATATTATAAAAAGAATTATCCTGTCGATGAGTGACGGAAACATCTTTGATGAACGGAGGGCATATTCTTTATATGTTAATGAATGTCTTCAAAAAAGCATTCATGTGACATATGATGCTAAAGATGCATATGTCCTTATTCGGCAATTAAGAAAGGGTGTTATGGATGCGGCGTTACAGGGATAATGATATAAAAACAAAGCGATATGGACAGGTCTTTTCTGGGGAACGATTAGGCGAGCTGTTAATATCAATGTTGCCACAAAATTTATCTATAAAATCAATAATAGATCCGATGGTAGGAAAGGGGGATTTATTAAAGGCAGCATATGCGAAGTATCCTCAGGCGGATGTTGTTTTAGGAATAGATATTGATGGCGATGTAAGGGAGAGGTGTAGTAATGCTGTGCCGGAAGCGGAGATCCTCATCAAAGATGTTTTTAAGAGCGATGAAGTTGAGATTACTGACGGTTGGGATTTGGTGATAACAAATCCTCCTTATATTAGATATCAAACGTTAAAAAGCAATCCAGAGATTGGCCTGCCAGATGGAAAGGAACTAAGGGACGGTTTAATAAACCATATTCTTAGCACAAAACTTTTAGATGACCGGGAAAGATGGCTCTATCTAGAAATATCACGAAGTTACTCAGGTCTATCGGATATGGCTGTGCCATCATGGATATTATGTGCTTCCATAGTAAAAAAAGGTGGCTACATGGCGATGGTGGTTCCGGAAACATGGTTGAACAGGGATTATGCAATGCCAATCCACTATTTGCTTTTACGCTGCTTTGAAATTGTCGCTATAGCACGTGATGTAGAGTCTGCATGGTTTAAGAACGCCGAAATACGAACATGTCTGGTTATATGTAAAAGAAAAGAAAACGAACCTATAGAGAGTAGTTTTTCAGATACGGTACTTCTTGAATTAAAATCTGGAATAAAAAACCAAGAGTCACTTGTTGGCAACATGAAGTATAAGGGCTGTACTGGTTATGAGGCTGATACAGTGTCCGTTGTTCAAACAGAATCATGGTATGATCATAGAATAGCACTGTCTTCAGATAATGTAAGAAAAGCTTTTAAGAAGCGTTCTGATATTAATGGGCTTGTAGCTAATTATGATGATTTACATAAATGTATATTTTACATTCAGCATCAAGTAAGGCAAGCGGATTATCATAGATTAACAGAAGAAGCAGCTTCACACTATACCGTAATGGGTTTTGATTTAGATAATTATATTACTCAAGGAGAAAGGTTCATATCTCCATCACGGAAGAAGCCTTTTAAGGAACTTTCGGCTGTCATTACGAATGAAAAAAAATTGGTGACGAATTTGAAAGATTTTGGTATATGCTCCCCACATTAAGGGAAAGACATGTGCCAAATTTATGTATTTCTCGTGTTTGCGGTGAGAACCCTGAGACCATATTTATTAATCAGGTGTTAGGAAAAGAGATAATAGTTGATGCAAATTTTATTACACTCTGGAATCCCAGGCAACGTGACCAACTTATTACATTTGCTTTATTCAACTCTACGTGGGTTAAGCTTTTTCTTGAAATCATAGGGACTGCAATGGGCGGTGGTGCCTTAAAAATTGAAGCAAGTCATGTGAGGAAAATAGTGTTTCCAAGAATTGATGATACTAAGAAAACGGAACTTGAAAGCATTGGTAAAACGATTCTGAAAAATAGAAGTATTAATGGAAAGATTCAAAAGCAAATAGATGAAATTGTAACATCTCCATTTGGGGATGAAAACAGAGAGTTTGTAAGTAGCCAGTTGGAAGCATTACTCATAAAAAGAATAGAGGAAAGGACTGGGCGTAAAACTGATGAATAAAGGCGAATTAAGATCATTTGCCGCAATTGCTCAGCATGAAATAGATAATGGATCCGTGGAAGATAAACTAAGGCACCTACTATCAGCGAGCCTTAGTAGAATATTTCCTGATACACCGTGGTGGGTTCAAGAGCATGTAATGGGGACAGAAACCTATCTTCATTTCGCAAATACTAAAGGAAAAGAACGGATAGGATTTGCAGATTCAGTAGTTGGAAAAACTGCGATTGAATATGAGAAGAACCTTAAGATTCCTACTATTTTTAACGAAGGATATCATCAAGTAGAGGAATACTGTGCAGCACTATGCAATTTAGGCATTGATGAAAATGAAATCCTTGGAATACTGTCAGACACGGTGAGATGGCATGGGTACACGGTTAAGATTGTAGATAATTTTGACAGAGGAAGACTATTTGGGGCTAACGATATCGAACTTGAACAAATTGATTATGTAGACCTTTCTGATTGTACGGATGAGGAAATGGATAAGTTCGAGTTGTTCGTAAATAAGTTTCTAGGCAGAGAAGAATCCAGAATTCTTACGGCAAAAACATTAGTGCTTGATTTCGGCTTAGAAAGTGATTTTTATCGCAGAGAAATTGATGGATTCAAAAGCGTAGTTGAGAATGCAATGCATACAAATCCTTCTTATGCGGAGCTAATCAAAAATGTATGGCAGAATTTTGTTGCGTATTTAGGAGCATCTGAATACGGGACATTTTCTATGGACACATATACAAATGAGTATTATTTAGTTACTGTTGCGAAGGTCATTTGTGCAAATATTCTTAATGGCGCTCCACTAATTTGTAATGATGCAGAAATTATTAAAATCCTGAATGGGAAATACTTTCAGCAAAAGAATATACAAAACCTTGTGGATTATGATTATTTTGGCTGGTTAAATAATTCGCCTTATGTTGATGACATTGTAGAATGCGCGAAAAGAATACAACGGCTCTTGGTTAGTTATGACTTTAAGGTAATTGCTGAAGAAGACCTGTTTGGGGCTTTATTGGCACAGTTGTCGAATCGTGAACATCGTTTGCTCCTAGGACAGGATTTCACACCTCATTGGGTAGCGAGAAGTATGGTTGATTATGTCATTGAAGGCATTGATGAAGCACCGCGAATTTTGGATATGTGTTGTGGTTCAGGAGTATTCTTAATAGAAACAATCAGAAAAGTACGCGAGAAGTATGCAATAAACACACGCGATTACGATGTTGCAAAAGACGAAGTGGTATTCTCATGTGTTATGGGATTTGATATTGATCCTCTTGCCGTAATGCTTGCAAAGGTCAATTGGGTAATGTTTATGAGGGATTTATTTCCGTATCATAATGGTCAAAGAAAAAAGTAAATCCAGTTAGTCTAAATCTTCAACATTAAAGCTTTCTGATTTTAAGTCGCAGTAGTGTCTTCCTCTTATTGCTGTGAATTTCAGGACACAATAATCCGGGTCTGTTACACCATGTTTATAAAACATGGTATCACCAGTGCGCCATATCTCTTTTTTGGTTTTTTCATCTTGCAATACTTCCATTGTCCCTATCAACATAATACCTTCATATCGAAAGCGCCCTTTGTTATAAAAATAAATGCTTGCTTTCGGATTACATATAAATTGCTTTGAACGCATAGAAGAAGTATTTGTTGAGAAATAAAAACAATTTCCCTCTATTTTACGGGGCATAAACATCGCTTTTATCATTGGAAACCCATCTTCACTTACTGACGCAATAAAAGCCACCTTTTGTTTTTGGATAAATTCAATGATTTGTTTTCTTGTTTGCATTGGGACTCCTTCTAACCTATTTGTTGTTATTCAAATTTTCTATTAACGTATGTAATATCCGTGAAAGATAATGTTCAAATTGCTTTTGCTCACTTTCTGAAAAACCCTGATAGAATAATGCGTTCATCCTTTCTGAAACAATTTCATATTTTCTTTGCATAGATTTAGCATATTCTGTAAGGGAAATAATGGTCTGGCGGCGGTTCTTAGGATTGATGCTTCTGGCCACAAGCCCACTATTAACCATTCCGTTTATTACGATGGAGACTGTGTTTTTGGCAAGGGAAGTTTCCTTGCTAATTTCGCTGATGGTAAGATTATCTGTTTTCCATAAGATAAACAGAATTCTTCCCTGCCCACTACTTATTTCGATATTGTGTTCAAGCAATAGCTTTTCAAAAATCCTATCTTGGAGCTGCTTAATTTGAGTAATATAAAAGCCGCCTTTTGTTTCCACTTACCCACCTCATTTCTACATAGAACATTTCTATATAGAATATTTATAGTATAACACCATTCAATGTGAAATTCAATATAAAAATGTAAGTGAGATTTGCCCCCTTGTCCTGTCTGGAAGCGCCATCTGTGCCTTTAACATCTGCTTGACGATATTTAACAGTTTTTTATCCCGGATACAGAGAAGGCGTCTATGAAGGCAGTTTGCTTAAAAAGCTGTCAAAAGAAATAGATGCTTAAGCTGTACTGTGCTATACTATATAAGGTTTATTATGGCTCAGAGGGGATAACCGCTGAAATTTGCAGCAGGCGCTTCCCTTCTGGAAACATAGGGCAGGATTTTAGTTAGCAGGCAAAGACCGGTTCCGGATGAGATATATGTGGTATATTTGACTGATAGGAAAGTGGGAAGGAGAAGGTATGATGAAGAGAAGGATATTAATTAGCACCATTTTGGCCATTGTGGCGCTGGGGGCAGGTGCATGTTCCCAGGTTAAAGAAAAAACCTCTGGTGATACTACTGTTTCTTCTATAGAAGCGGCAACAGGGGAAGCTGGCGTTGGGGCTTTGGCACAGGAGAGCCAGGCAGCAGCCCCGGAAGGTTCTTTGCCGGAAGGGAACCAGGAAGGCCAGGCAGAGGATGATTTGGCTGGGGGCACCTCCCAGCCGGAAGAAAATACCCCAAAGGAATTGATAGGCATTAAAGCCCATGTAAAGGAAATCAACGGTTCCCAACTGCTGGTCAGCTCAGATTCAGAGGATTACCCGGGAGTATTTGCGGTGGATGGGGCAGAAGAGCCCGAAGAGCTTTCCCGGCTGCAGGGAGGAACTGTGGCCTATATTTTGATGCAGGACCTGGGAGAGGATGACAGCCAGGGAATTCCCAAGTTCAGGGCAGAAAGGATTCTGCCCCTGGCAGGGGATGAGGATTTGGGCCAAGAGGATATTCTACTCACGGAGGTTCCCCTCTTCCAGCTTCAGGATGCCCTGTCAAGCAAAAACGGTTTTACAGAGCTTCGTTCGGGGAATTATTCCTGGAATGTGGAGGATGGGGGCGAGGGTTCAGGGGTGATTGCCTGCGGCACAGCGCCTTTAGAGCAGGCGGGGATGGAGTCTGCCGTAAGGCTGAAATTACCGGAGTATCAGGGGTTGGGCGGTGTGCCCTATCTTTTTTCCACCAAAGCCGCCCCGGATATTCTCATTGTCACCAGATGGGATGATGCCCAGATTGGTAATGTGGCGGCAGAGGAAGAACTGATTATCAAATATTATTACAGTTCCCCGGTTTTGGAATTGGAACCAGGCAAGGTTTATGAATTTTCGGCAGAATGGAAAGAGAAGAATGTGGATAAAAACAAATTTTACGGAAATGCCACTTATGTTTTGGTGACAGAGTAGGGGAGATAGGAGCTTATAGGGTGAAAAATTTACGAAAACTGGCAGGGGTTTCCATTCTCCTGATACTTGTTTTTATGGTTATTGCGCTTTTACGGTATCAAAATGAGGAAGAGATGTCTATGCTGCCCAACCAGATAGAATTGTATTTTAATGAGGGATGGGGCATGGCATGCCTGACGGGCGCCCATGCGCCGGGAGAAGGGCTGGAAGAACATGGCCAGATTGGGAAACTGTTTTATGATGCGCTGGCGGAAGGAAACTGCCAGGAAGTGTCCCTGCCTTTTAAGGGAAACAGCAGCGGGGAGGATATTGTTGTATTCAGGAATACACTGGCAGGGGATCATGCTGGCCAGACCCTTAGCTTCCCTTCCCGTGGGGCGGATGTGCGCGTGGTTTTGGATGATGAGGTAATTTATCAGTATTCCTTTGAAGGGGATGCCTATACCCGGGGAAAGCTGCCGGAAAGTAATGAAAATTATGTGGATATTCCCAATGTATTCCCAAAGGGGGATTTATGGATTGAACTGTGTTCCTCTTATCCGGATGCGGCGGCATCCCTTGAGGAAGCCAAAATTGAAACCCGGGATATGGTGGTCATTGGGCTGGTTGGGAATAACATCGTGGATATTGGCTGCTGCCTGCTGATTACTATTATGGCGATTATTATGTTTGTGCTGGCGGTGATACGCCGTTATACTTGCCAGCCGGACAGGGGGGAGTTGTTTTTGGGCCTCACCGGCCTGGCGGCAGGGATTTATTGCTTTATCGGCACAGATACCCTGAGCATTTTTTATAATGTCCATGCAGCTTATGAAATGCAGGAGTACTTATTGCTCATGCTGCCTTTGCTTTTAACTCTTTACTTTGAACGGAACCTGAATGAGAAGTATTCACGCCGCTTTTCCCTGCTGGCCTGGGGCATGAGTATCCATGGGGCAGTGCAGATCCTTTTGCAGATGGCTGGCCTTTGGGAGCTGGAGGAAATGGCAAATATATCTGCGGCGGCGGTGGGGGTAGTGTGCGTGGTGGCCATAGTAAGCCTGATACAGTCTGGCAGCGGGGGAAGACGCTATCTTACGGTGCTGCCGGTTATGTCTGTGCTGGTGCTGCTTTCGGGAGGGATTGCCAATGTAATGATGAATACCTTTTTTGACAGCGTCTATGGCAATGCGGCGGGGCAGTACAGCATGACGGTGTTCGGCATTATGATGGCTGTCCTGCATATTCTGCAGATTTCCAGGGAATACCGTGCAAGCGCGGAGGAAAAGGTGAGAGCGGCCCAAAGGCAGAATGCACAACTGGCACAGGCAAAGCAGGATGCGGATATGGCAAGGCAGGAAGCCATGGCGGCAAACGAGGCCAAGGGGAAATTCCTTGCCCATATGTCCCACGAAATCCGCACGCCCATTAATGCGGTGCTGGGCATGGATGAAATGATCCTGCGTGAATCCAGGGAACAGAATATCAAAGAATACGCCATGGATATTTATACAGCGGGACAGACATTGCTTTCTCTGATCAACGATATCCTGGATTTTTCAAAGATTGAATCCGGTAAAATGGAGATTGTGCCGGTGGAGTACGATATCAGCAGCCTGATACATGATCTTGCCAATATGGCCTCCCAGCGGGCAGCAGAAAAAAAGATCCAGTTGATTGTGGAGGCAAGCCAGGACATTCCCTCCAGGCTGTATGGGGATGATGTACGGCTTCGCCAGATACTGGCCAACCTTCTTACCAATGCGGTCAAATACACCCATGAAGGAACCATATGGCTGCGGGTCCAAAGCAGGCGGAAGGAGGATGCGGCGGTCCTGGGGTTTGAAGTAGAGGATACGGGAATAGGGATCAAAGAAGAGGATTTGCCTAAACTTTCTGCAGAATTTGAACGGATTGAGGAGGACAGGAACCGGAACATTGAGGGCAGCGGGCTTGGCATGAGCATTACCATTCAGCTGCTGGCCCTCCTTGGCAGCAGGCTTGCGGTGGAGAGTACCTATGGAAAGGGGTCAAAGTTTTCTTTTGAACTGGAACAGAAGGTAATGGATCCCCAGCCAATTGGGGATTTTTCCGCCAGGGTGCGCCAGAGTGCGGAAAATTATAACTATAGTACAAGGTTTTGTGCACCGGAGGCAAAGATACTGGTGGTTGACGATAACGGGGTCAACCGCAAGGTGCTGCGGAACCTTTTGAAAGAGACTCAGATACAGGTAACGGAGGCCGGGAGCGGCGCAGAGTGCCTGGCGCTGGTGCAGGAAGGGCGATATGACCTGATTTTTCTGGACCATATGATGCCTGAGATGGACGGTGTGGAAACCCTTCACCGTATGAGGGCGCTTTCCGGTTACCCCTGCCAAAACACGCCTGTAGTGGCGCTCACAGCCAACGCCGTATCCGGAGCGAAGGAAAAATACCTCTCCGAGGGCTTCGATGCTTTCCTGTCAAAGCCGATTGTCCCGGAAAAGCTGGAAAATTTGATGCGAACAATGTTGCCGGAGGAATTGGTGCAGCCGCCAATGGCCCAGGAAGGATCCCCAGGGGATCTGGGGCAACACCAGGGCGGCCTGCCCTGCCAGGAAAATGATCTAGAAGATATCCCCGGACAGCTCCCGGAGGTTGACGGGTTAGACTGGCGTTATGCCTGGCTGCATTTGCCGGACAAGGAGCTGCTGGCATATACAGTGAAAGAATTTTATGCCCAGATCGGCTCTGCCGCGGACAAGCTGGAGGGTGCATTTGAAGAAATTGAACAGCCAGGGAAGTTGACGCAATATAGGATTCAGGTACACGCAATGAAAAGCCTGGCGGCGACTGTGGGAATTCTGCCCCTATCTGGTGTTGCAAAAATATTGGAATATGCGGCGAGAGATGGTAAAATGGAAGTAGTGATGTCCGTCACAGGGCCTTTTTTGGAAGAATGGCGCAGCTACCGCCAGAAACTGCGGGGAGTATTCGGCATAGAAACCGAAGAGAAAAAGGAAGTGGCAGATTACTCTGTGGTGCAGGCACTGGTGGAAATGACGCGGCTTGCCATGGAAGAAATGGACATTGACCAGGCAGACGGGGCAATGAAACAGCTGCGCACGTTTGTATATGAGGAAGAAATGGAGCGCAATATCCAGGATCTCGGAGAGGCAGTAACAAACCTGGACTTGGAAGAGGCGGATCGCCTTGGGGATTTAATCATCAGGCAGATACAGAACCGGAAATAGCGGTTGCGTGAAGGGGCGGAGCGGAACGGAACTGGCTCCCCCCAGCGGAGGCCCGGCCAGCGCCCAGAGAGAATGCTGGCTGTAGGCAGACAGGATTCTCTCTGATGGACAAAGGTGCAGGAAGGGGCGGAGCGGAACTGGAATGGAGACAGAAGAGATGAAAAAAATTTTGTTGGTTGGAAAGCTGAACGCAGTAGTGAAAGAGACAAATAAGTTTTTGTCGCAGTTTTTTCATGTACAGCTTTGTTCAGAGAATGCAGGCGTTTTGGAGGGGATGCTGAAAATTGTAAACCCTGATTTGGTTTTAGTCAGCCTGATAGGTGCTTATGACATTGATACGTCTATCTTTTTTATGTTAAGCGACAAATATGCCAAAACGCCAGTCCTGACTATCGGCACCAGGGAGGAAAGTGACAGGTTCTTTCAATATTATGAAGAGAGCCAGTTTGAAAATTTAGTCCGCCCGGTGGAAAATACGGTAATTATGGAGGCGGTATGCAGGAAGCTGGGGATGGACCAGAAGGAAGCGGAAAGGGATGCAGCACAGGAAAAGGGAGAGGGCGGCGGTAAAAAGCGGATTTTAGTGGTGGACGACAATGGCACGGCTTTGCGTACCATGAAAGCAATGCTGGAAGAGCACTACGAAGTTGCTGTGGCGATTTCCGGGGCGCAGGCCATGACTTCTATCGGCAAAAAGCGCCCTGACCTGATCCTGCTGGATTATGAGATGCCTGTGTGTGATGGGAAGATGACACTGGAAATGATACGTGGGGATGAGGATATGAAGAATATTCCGGTGATTTTTCTGACGGCGGTCAACAACAGGGAAAATATTGAGGCAGTGCTTCGGCTAAACCCGGCGGGTTATTTTTTGAAACCTGCGGTAAAGGAGAGGCTGTTAGGTGAAATCAGCAGAATATTAGGCGGGGAAGAGTGATTGGTTTGAGGACGGAGGCCTCCCTTTCAATTGGGAAAAAGAATGCGGAGTGTGGGTTATCTTATTGAAAAAAGGAAATGCAGGGGAAAAAGGGAGGGCTCCTTTGTCAGGCGGTTGATAAAAGTCTGGATTTTTGGGGTGGCAATCCCCTTGGTTTTGGTGGAACTTTTATTCCTGGTACAGTTTTACCGGATTAATTACCAGCAGGTGGAGGAATCCATAGACGGCGAACTGAACCGGATATCCAGGGAACTGACTGACCTGATGGATAATATGAAGATGGTTTCCTGGCTGCTGGAGGCAGACGGTACTGTAGGGAAGAACCTGGTCACCTATCTGGAGGAAGAGGACACCAAAGAAAAGGCAAATCTTTTGCTCTACCTGCGGGAGCAGATTGCCAATTATGAGGTGGCGAACCCTTCTGTGGCCAATCTGACCTATCTGTATATTCCCAAAGGGCAGGAAACGCCAGTGAAGATCAACCAGGATTCCCTGGTGGACGCCGGGCTGCCCCTGGGGGAGGATTTTCTGTGCAATTGGGAGAATATGGCATTTTATGGCCCCCATCAGTCTAAATCAAGGGCAGGGGAGTATGACTGTATCTCTTTGCTGAGGAATTACCGGCTGCTGGAGGAGTACGGGCAGATTTACATTTACGTGGAATCCGGTTTCCGGTATCTGGACAGGCTTTCTATGGGCAGTGTGGCTGATATGGGCAGTATTGTCCTGATGCAGTCGGCAGAAGGAAAGATTATGTACAGTACCGACCCGGAGCTGGTCCCACGGGGAAGTGTCCTGGAGGACGGCTGCGCGGGGGCGCAGGCAAAGGGGTATGGCTTTAAGGTCTATACACGGGAGATGAAAGGGGACTGGAAGCTCCAGATCTGGGTGCCTATGGCGGAGCATTATGGGCTTGTGTACCGGATGGCACTGAACCTGGGGCTGGTTACCTTGTTTGTGATTTCCTTCTGCATTCTGATTTCTGCCTGGCAGTGGAGCAAGATTTATAAATCCTTTACCAGGTTTGACGAGGGGCTGCGGGCGATTGCGGAGGACGGGGATGTAGGGGCAAATGTGGAGCGGATGAACATCCGTGAATTTGACGAGCATTTCCAGCTTTTTGAAAAAATGAGGAAGAATATCCTGCGGCTTCTTGGCAAGGTACAGGAGGAGGAAAAAAAGCGCCAGGAGCTGGAAGTGCGGGTAGTGCTGGGGAAGATTAATCCCCACTTTCTCTATAATACCCTGGATACGATGAAATGGTATGCGGCGGGGAAAAAGGACAGGGAGATGATGGGATTTATCGCCGCTTTAAATAAACTTCTTCTATATAATATGTCCAGGGACCAGGGGACTACCCTGGAGAGGGAGCTGGAAGCCATCCGGGCTTATATTTTGCTGCAGCAGCTTAAGTACGATATTCACTTTGTAGTGGAGACGGGCAAGTACCCGGAAATCTTGCAGACTGTGATGCCCCGTTTTATTTTACAGCCTGTGCTGGAGAATGCCATAAGGCACAGCGGATGTGACAAGGGGGAAATCCGGGTTGAGGTGGAACTTCTGGCCAGCGGGAAGATATCCATCCTGATTAAGAATAATGGCAGCCCCATTGACCCGGAGAAAATCCGCCAGGTCCTGGAGCAGAAGCAGGATGTGTCCGCCAACGGCATTGGCCTGCAATATGTGGCGCGGATGCTGGAGAGCTTTTATGGGAACGATTTTGTACTCCAGGCGGAGAGGCTGGAGGACGGCTTTAATGTGGTGGAGATCCGGATTCCTTTTGCGGCGGAGGCAATCGTTAAAGGCAAGGACAGGACTGGGGGGGGGTAATAGGATGATCAGGGTATATGTGGTTGATGATGAGAAGCTGGTGCGCCGGGGGATCATAGGGCTGATTGACTGGGAGAAATATGGCATGGAGGTAGTGGGGGATTCCGGCAGCAGCATGGAAACCCTCCGCTTTTTGCAGGAGAAGGGGGCGGATTTGCTCTTTTCTGACCTGGAGATGCCGGGGCTGTCCGGGATTGCGTTTTTGCAGGAGGTAAGGCGGCAGTTTCCCAGGCTCCAGGTGGTGGTGCTGACCATGCATCAGGAATTTGAACTGATCCAGCAGGCGCTGCGTATGGGTATTTTGGATTATATCACAAAGGCCCAGATTGAGGAGGAGAACGTGGACGCTTTCATGCAGGGTGTGAGAAAGCGTTATATGGAAGTGGAATGGCATTACCAGAGGCAGGAACGGAAGGTGGAGACGGAGAAGGTGTATGTGTGGGAGCTGCCGGACATTCAGCAGGGGCAGGCGGCGGCAAGGGAACTGGAAAGGCAGGGAATGGCCTTTGAGCTTCTGGATGAAACTACTTTACTCTTACCCGGCGCCCTTGCCTTTGAGCGGTTAAAAGCCATGGCGCAGCATTTTGACAGGGAACGCTCCACGTTGCTGGAAATAACCCAGGTTCTGGGAGTGTCCTATGACCGGCTGGAAAATGCCCTGCAGTCTGCCGGGAGAAGGCGGCTGTTTGAGGACAGGAAGCCAGGCTGTTGCTGCTATACCTATGGTTTTTTGGAGCTTTTGCAGGAGCGGGGCGGCTGTACCAGGGAGGAGGCTTTGCAGCTTAGCCTGCAGATGGCCTTCATGGCGCGGGATGAAGACTATCAAAAGGGGATGGAGCGGATCCGGACGGCAGCGCTTTCGGTGGAGGAGCGTATTGCCCTGTTTTACCGTTTTGACCTGCACTGGGCTGAATTTTCGGGCAAGGATATTTCCCAATATTTTGAGGAAACAGGGCACTTCCTCTGGTGGTACCAATGGCGGGAATGGTTTGGCCAGGTGCGGGAGCGGGTGCTTGTGGGCATTGGGGGGACGGACGCGGAGCTTGCCACCATGGAAGAGCTCCACAAAGCCATGAACTACATCCGGGAGCATATGGACAGGGACATTACGCTGGAAGAGCTTTTGCGGCTGACCGGCATGAGTAAGAGCCATTTTTCCAGAAAGTTCAAGAAGCTCACCGGAAGGACCTTTGTTACCTATCTTAACGATTTAAGGATAGAGGCCGCTAAGAAATACCTGGTGGAAACCAGGCAGCCAATTTACTGGGTTGCCAGGCAGGTGGGGTATGCGGACGAGAGATATTTCCGCAGGATTTTCAGGGAGAGGATAGGGGAGAATCCCAGGCAGTTCCGTGAAAATTACCAAAAATAAACCGAATAGAGAGAAAATAGCATAAAAGTGCACAAAAGTATTTAAAAAGTGGGATAATTGTGTCTGGAGAAAAATAAAGACATAATCGTCCTGCTTTTTTGTACATTTAGCCCTTAAAACGTGGGAGAGGAAAATATATAATGTACATATCAACTAAAATATACGTGAAAAGGAGGAAGTATATGAAAAAAGCTACTAATAAAAGATGGCTGTCGGCTTTCCTGGCAGTAATAATGACGGCCGGGACGCTGGCTGGCTGCGGCAAAGCACCTGCAGATACGGGGAAAGCTGAGGGCACAGGGAATGCGGGAACCACGAAGGAAGACCAGGCGCAGGTATCTGAGGATAGCGCAAAGGAGAATACGGAGGGCGGGGAGAATACCGGGAAGACGCCCGAGGAGCTGTTGCTGGAGCCTTATCCGGAGACGGTAGATATTCATGTGGTGCTGCAGTACCGGGAGTCTGAGAACCCGGATACGCCCAACGATGTGACCCCTGAGACTTCCACAGTGGTAAAGTTGCTGCAGGAAGAGCTGAATATCAACTTGGTTTACGACTGGATTGTGAACGCGGATCAGTATTCCCAGAAGTTCGGCGCGGAGCTGGCAGCGGGGAATGTTCCTGACATTGTTATGCTCTCCCCCAATGATTTTGAAGACCTGGTAAGCCAGGGAGGCCTGCTGGACCTTACAGAGGCATATGAGACATATACCTGCCCTGACCTGGAGAATATTTATAATTACGACGGCAAATTTATTGAAGTAGGGAAGAAAGACGGCAAGCTCTACGGGCTGCCAATGGGTACAGACCCGGCGCAGTCCACCAGCCAGATGTATTATGATATGAACCAGTTAAAAGAGGTGGGCATCACTTCCACAGACCAGCTTCCCAAGACCATTGAAGAATTCGAGGCTCTCTGCGATAAGCTGATGGAGGCAAAGGGCGGCCCTGTGTTGCCGGCATGTAAGAATTACTATGGCGCACAGTTGGGAGATTTTACGCCGTTCTTCCATGCTTATGAGAGCTGGGCAAGCGGCTGGTATGATAACAACGGCACTTTGGAATATGCCGGTATCAATGAGAAAAACAAAGAAGTGCTGACTAAATTGAACGAATGGTACAATAAGGGATATTTTAAGAAGGATTTTGCAGCGTATGACATCTGGGCGGCAGATTCCCCGGTAGTCAGTGACATTGTTGCAGGCAAATATGCAATCGTCCCCGGTTCCTGGTGGGTTCCCAACTGGCCCCTGAACAGCAATAAAGTAGAGAATCCTGAAGCAAACTGGGTGGTAGGGCCAAACCTGTCCCTGGACGGTGCACAGCCTGATATTATGATCAGCCGTTATCCTGTAAATGATTTTGTAGGCGTTGGCCTTAACTGTGAACATCCTGAGGCATTGTTCAAGGTGATTTACTGGTCCTTGCAGTATACCTTAAAGAACAGCCCGCCGGAAGTACAGGAAGCCATGACAGAAGAGGAAAAGAGAGAATGGAACAGCTACGTGTATACTTGGGTACCTTGGAGAATCTATTCCCCTACCTGCCTGAGACAGAACTTTGAGGTGATCAACCAGTTTGCAAAGGAAGGAAAAACCGAGATTGGTATTGACGAAGCACCCAGGAATAATGAATTTTGGGGCTCATGGTCATCTTATCTTAATTATGTAAAAAATCCGGACGACGGTGTGGCGTGGGGCACCTATTTCAGCCGTCTTGCGGAGAATGGCGGTGTGGATAACATGATCAAGACGGTGGAAAGTGCAGATATCATTTATAATGAAGTCTATGTCACCACGCCGTCCATGATATCCAAGAGCGGGGAGTTAGATAAGCTCCGTGATAATACTTATATCAGTATCATCATGGGTGAAACGCCCATCTCAGGATTTGATACCTTTGTAGAGCAGTGGAAAGCCCAGGGCGGCGACGATATTGCGAAAGAAGTAAATGAATGGTATCAGAATAAATAGAAGCCAAATACACAAATAGAAAATAAGTACGTAAAGCCGCCGCCGGAATGGGCGGCGGCTTTCAAAATCTCTTTTAGGAAAGGAGCCGTATTTATGGCAGAAATAAAGAAAGAAAAAAAGAAAAGAAGCCTGTATAAGACCAGGGAGCTCCATGTGATGCTGCTTCCGGCGGTGGTCTTTACGGCTATCTTCGCATATTTGCCTATGTTTGGCCTGGTCATGGCCTTCCAGGATTTCAAACCATTGCTGGGCTTTACCAAATCAAAGTTTGTGGGATTTGACCAGTTTGCTTATATCTTCACCATGCCCAGCTTCCGCCAGGCTTTTGTGAATACCATCATTATCGCATTTTTTAAGATCATTTTAAGCATATTTGTTCCCCTTGTTTTGTCCCTGATGCTGAACGAAGTGGTGAAGAGCTGGTTCAAGCGTTCTGTACAGACCATCATCTTTATCCCCTATTTCTTTTCCTGGGCGATCCTGGCGGGGATGCTGCTGGAAATTTTCGCCTATGACGGCATTATCAACAACGTTCTGGAGGGATTTTTCCATTTAGAGCCCATTGCCTTCCTGGTAAGCAATAAATATTTCCGGACGATCATTATTGCTTCCGATGTGTGGAAGGGGATGGGTTACAACACGGTATTGCTCCTGGCGGCGATCACCAATGTGGATGCGGCGCTGTATGAGGCGGCAAAGGTGGACGGTGCCAGCCGCTGGCAGCAGGTGATGCATGTAACCATGCCTGGTATCCTGCCCATGGTGGCGGTGCTTACCGTGCTGGGGCTGGGGGGGATCCTGAATGCGGGATTTGAACAGATCCTGGTTATGTACAATCCTACAGTGGAGAAGACGGTGGATATTCTGGATACCCTGGTCTACCGGCTGGGCATTGCGGGGCACCAGTATTCCGCCGCTGCTGCTATGGGACTGTTCAAATCTGCCGTTTCGCTGCTCTTTGTGGGGATCAGTTACTGGATTCTCTATAAGAAAAGCGATTATCGTGTATTTTAAGGAGGTGCGGTTATGAAAGTCAGGCGTTCAACAGGCTTTTATGTTTACCAGGTATTTAATACAATTGTTCTGGCCCTTATGGCGCTGTCCTGCATTCTGCCCATTTTGCATGTGTTCGCCATGTCCTTAAGCTCCAGCAATGCGGCGATGGCGGGACGGGTGGGCTTTGTGCCGTTGGAATTTACCTTCACAGCGTATGAGTATCTGATCTCCAAAAAAGACTTTTTCCATTCTGTAGGCATTTCCCTGGTGCGGGTGCTGGTGGGGACGCTCTTTAATATGGTGATCATTGCCCTTACGGCTTATCCTCTGTCCCGCTCCACCATACAGTTCCGGGCGAGGACGGCCTATATGGCATACTTTGCCGTAACCATGTTCATTGGCGGCGGCCTGATCCCCACTTATATGGTAATCAAAAATCTCCATCTGCTGGACAGTTTCTGGGTATTGATCCTGCCGTCTGCCATGAGCATTTGGAACGTGATTATTATGATGAATTTTATCAAGGGGCTTCCCAGGGCGATTGAGGAGGCGGCCTTTGTGGATGGTGCGAACCACTGGCAGACCCTGGTCAAGATTATCCTGCCTATGTCCAAACCATCTTTGGCATCCCTGTTCCTGTTTTCCATGATCGGGCACTGGAACGCATGGTTCGACGGGATGTTTTATATGAATAACCCTAACAATTACCCTATGGCTACTTATCTGGCCACCCAGGTTATTAACAATAACCAGAGTATGACTAATATGACACCGGAGCAGCTTGCCCTGCTTTCCAGCCTCAGTGAGAAAACAGTGCGCAGTGCCCAGATGTTTATTGCGATCATCCCCATACTGATCGTATACCCGTTCCTGCAGAAGTTCTTTGTAAAGGGTATTACAGTGGGGTCTGTAAAGGAGTAAACGGGGGTTTTGCCCCCCTTGCAGGGAAGTTTGTTTAAATGAGAGCGCCACAGATACAGTATGTGGCAGGTGGAGGTAAAAATATGAGTTTTGCAGAAGTAAAGAATGTAAACGGCAGCCCGGCGCTGGTAATAGACGGGGAAAGCTTTCCCCCTATGGCGATGACGGTGCGTTTTGACAAGCCGGATTATATCAGGCATCTGGGAGAGGCTGGCCTGCGGGTGTTTTTTCTTATGACGAATACCAACTGGCTCCGCCCGGGAAAAGATTATGTGGATGAAAATGGGGCTCCCTGCAGGGAACCCAGCGGGCTGGAGGCTTTTGTAAAGAATGCCCGGACGCTTCTGGAACAGGTGCCGGAGGCATATATCATTGTGCGTATCGGCCTCCACCCGCCGGTGGGATGGATGGAGGAAAACCAGGAGGAGCTGATCACCTATCAGGACGGCAGCCATGAGCCTTCCATCCTCTCATCTGAGGTCCACAGGGACGATATCCCGGGAATGTATTCCTTTGCCTCGGATAAGTGGAAGGCTGACGCCGGAAAGGCTTTGCAGGAGTTCTGCGACGCCATAGACGGCCTGCCCTTTGCTGACAGGGTGATCGGGTATTTCCTGGCGGCAGGGGGAACCTCCGAGTGGTATCCGGTAAACGCAATCTGTGACAGGGGGAAGGGCAAGTATGGTGATTTTTCCCCGGCCTTCCGGAAGGCCTATAGCAGCTTTTTGCAAAACCGCTACCAGACACAGGAGAAGCTGCGCAAGGCGTGGAAGCGCCCGGATGCTTCCTTTGAGGATCCGCTGATCCCCAATATAGAGGAGCAGTATTATATCCACATGGAAGAGGGCGTTTTGGATGCCATGAAATATTATGAAAGCGCAGAGCGTATCATTGGCAAGGATATTGACATGGATGCCAAAAAGCCCACAAACCTTGGCGTTTTCCTGAATATGGAGGATTATGCTTATGTGGCGGACTTTTATGACGCCCTCCACCAGGCTACAGCGGAGGCCATTGTTTATTTTGCAGGACTGGTGAAGAAACGCTATAAGGGAAAAGTGGTGGGTGCTTTCTATGGTTCCTATGGCTGCACGGACTTTTACAATAGCACTACCACCACGGCCACCCTTACGATTTTGGACAGCGGCAAGGTGGACTTTCTGGCGGCTCCTGGCGTTTATAACAACCGGGAACCGGGAGGGTGTGTGGCACAGCGGGAGATGCAGGATTCCTTCCGCCTGCGGGGCCAGATTTTTGTGGCGGAGGAAGACAGCCGGACCCATTTGGAGGATAGTTTCTACCGGGATGCCATGGGGCTGTATGATACCAGGGACAGCATCGTGACCTTGAAGAGGGATTTTGCCCGGGTTTTGTGCGAGGATATTTACGGCTGGTGGTTTGACCAGCATGCCCAGGGCGGGCGTTACCAGCAGGAGGAGATTTACCGCCTGTTTGCACGCCAGAAGGAGGTGGGGAGATTCGCTTATGGCTTAAACCGGGAGAAAAAGAATGAAATCGCACTTATCTACGACCAGGAAAGCTGCCATACCGTATCTGCCTATACCAATATGATGATGCTGGATTACTACCGCACCTCAGACCTGCACCGGATAGGTGCGCCTGTGGACTATTACTTCCACAATGACCTGGGCAGGGAGGATATGCCGGATTATAAGCTGTATATTATGATGAACCTTTTCCTGCTCACGGACGGGGAAAGGGAAGCTTTGGTGCGCAAGGTAAAGAAGAGCCATGGGGTTGTACTGTGGCTGTATGCGCCGGGCTTTATCAATCCCGATGCAGAACAGGTGATGGACGGGGCAAATATGGAAAGCCTCATAGGGATGCATGTGGGGCGGATTGACCGCACCTGTTCCCCGCGGTTTAAGATCACAGACCTTTCCCACCCGGCGGTACGCTATGCCCTGGAGGACAGGCGGTACGGCTATATTGACAGGGATGTGCACAGCAATGTATGGCTGGAAAATGTACTGGCGCCTGCTTATATGAACCCTGGCTTTTACATTGACGACAAGCAGGTGCAGATACTGGGGACTTACTGTGAACTGGGGCTTCCGGCCTATGGGCTGAAGGAGATGGAAGGCTGGACCAGCGTTTACTGTGCCCCTCAGGTTCTGCGTTCGGAGCTGCTGGCTTCCCTGGCGGAATATGCAGGCTGCCACCTGTACAACACACAGGACGACGTGGTCTATGCCAACGCCAATTTTGTAGCCATCCACGCTTCCTTCAAAGGACGCCATACCATACGTTTTAAAGCACCCTGCAGTCCTTTCGAAGTGTACGGAAAGCGTTACTATGGGCACAATGTTACAGAGATTGGGGTGGATATGCGGCTGGGAGACACATTGATGTTTTCCCTGCAGGGGGCATGCTGACCTTTCCCGGGAAAATGGGGAATTAGTGGCGCTTTGCCATAAAAACCGAGGGTGCAAAGCCGGTTTCCCGTTTAAAGGCCCTGGAGAAGTAGCCCTGGTTGTTAAAGCCCAGCCGCTCCGCTACCAGGGAGACGCTTTCGCCGCTTTGAAGAAGCTCTGCTGCCGCCTTAATTTTCAATTTTAATAAATACTTATGGATGCCCATACCGGCATATTTGTCAAAAATACGCTTGATGCTGGACTGGCTGACATTGCAGTACCGGGCGATTTCCGGTACCTGGGGCTGGGCTTGGACGTTGCTGTTTAAGTAACTGATGGCTTTGCTGAAAATAATTGCGTCCGGCGCGGAGGAAACGGAGGAGACTGCTTCTGTCTCTGCCAGGGAGAGCATAAGCTGTTGCAGGAAAGTGGCCAGCATCTGGGAATAGGTAGGCAGGGTGTGGAAAGGTTCCAGAAAAAAATGGGCGCTTTTGCCGGACAGGGCCTGGATATCCCATTCCTGTGCCTTTTCATGGAGGAAGGACAGCATGGAAGCGATGATGCCCTGCTGGGCGGCGGACAGCACAAAGACCTTTTCTGCCAGATAGGATGTGAGTGGGCCTTGGGCGGAAAAGGAGAAGATCAGCAGGCCTGCGCCCTCCCTGCCATTAACAATGAATTTGTGAAGCTCTAAAGGTTTGTGGAAGACGATGGCTCCCTGGGAGAGGTTGTAAACCCGCTCGTTTCCCGATACACACACTTCCCCATCCATCACATAGAGGCATTCCCAGAAATTGTGGCTTTCCCCGGGAAAGGCGTAGCCCTTTTCATAGTGTGCCTCAAAGAGGGAATACATATCTGTGATTTGGATTTGTTCTTTAATGGGATATGCCTGCCAGACCATTATGCCTCCCTCCTGTTCCAGCCGTGGGCTGAAAGTGTATAAAAATGAGCTGATTAGATATAGATATATACTTTTACTAATGCTATGATAACAATGATAAGAGACGATGTAAAGACATTTTATGGAGGGATACAAATGAAGGATATCAGGATTGGGTTTATCGGATTGGGCAGCAGAGGATATGGCCTGCTGGAAATGGCGGTGCTTCCCCAGGGGGAGCAGGTGGTGGCAGTGTGCGATGCCTATGAAGACAGGGCCCAGAAGGGGGCAGGGCTGGTGGAGAAGGCCGGCCAGGCCAGGCCTTCTGTATATTTAGACTACCTTGATGTGGTAAGGGACGAAAAGGTCAATACCATTATTGTGGCTACCGCATGGGAGAGCCATGTGGAGATTGCCCTGGCTGCTATGTATGCGGGCAAAGCAGTAGCCGTTGAGGTGGGCGGAAGCTATAGCCTCAAGGCTTGCTATGATTTGGTAGAAGGTTATGAAAAGACCGGTACGCCTTTCATGTTCCTGGAGAATTGCTGCTTTGGCAGGCGGGAGATGATGGCTCTTAACATGGTGAAAAAGGGGCTGTTCGGCGAAGTTGTCCACTGTGCCGGGGGATACCAGCATGACCTGCGCAGTGAAATTGCTTTTGGCAAAGAAAACAGGCATTACAGGCTTCGGAATTATCTGAGCAGGAATTGTGAGAACTACCCTACCCATGACTTGGGGCCTATTGCCAAGGTGCTGGATATCAACCGGGGGAACAGGATGCTGACCCTTTGCTCCACAGCGTCTAAGGCGGCGGGGCTGCGGGATTATATTAAGGCCAACAAAAGTGACGACCAGCGCCTGATGAATATGGCCTTTGCACAGGGGGACGTGGTGACTACTGTTATCAAGTGCGCCCGGGGGGAGACGATTGTATTGACCCTGGATACCACCCTGCCCAGGTATTATACCCGCAACTTTACCGTAAGGGGGACCAAGGGGATGTATGAGGAAGTGACAGATTCCATTTTCCTGGACAGGAAGGAGGATATTGCCTATGATTTCACCTGGCGTGATAATTGTGTGGGCAATGCCAGGAACTACGAGGCAGAATACGACCATCCGGTATGGAAGAAATACATTGAAGAGGGCGTTAAGGGCGGCCACGACGGGATGGACTGGCTGGAATTTGAAACCTTCTTCCGGTGCCTGCGGGAGGATGCCCCTATGCCGGTGGATGTATACGATGCCGCAAGCTGGATGGCAGTTACCGCCCTTTCCGAGATGTCCATCGCCAAAGGCGGTGCTGTAGTGGATGTCCCTGACTTTACCGGGGGGAAGTGGCACATGATTGTGGATGAAAATGAGCGGGAAAGGTTTTAAGGATAGCAACAGGTTATGTCCTGTGAGAATTTCTATGTAGGATCAATTACAGCGTGGTAATTTCCTGGCAAACAAACTATGGCTTAATGGTGCCATAGTTTGTTTGCTATAGTGGGAATTTGCTGTTTTTTCGTTTCTTCTTTTATTTTATGGTTTTCTGGGATTCCGTTTTCTGTGTTCCATTTGGGCAGTGGGGATCTTGCGTTCCTAATGTTTTTTGCGGTATTAGTCAATTGCCTTTATGCCCTTTTCTGATAATCTTTTAAGGTTTTCAATCATATTATTTAACATTTCAGGGGAATGCCCTTCCCATTTGGTGACTTCTGCCACAATTTTCAGCGGCTGCTTTGACCTGTACGATTTTGTTGGGTTTCCGGGAAATTTCTTATCTGTAAGATTCGGGTCGTCTTCGAAATCCCCTGTGGGTTCCACAACGTATATTCTTTCTGCGCCATCCCCTTCCGCCAGCTCCGCCCCCCAAATGGCGGCATCCAAAGTCCCCGCAAAATAGACATATTCTGCTTTTCTGTTATCATTATAATTCTTTTGCTTTCCTGTAATGATGGAACCGCCTATTTTTAAATCTGCTTTTGTCCCATGGAAAAAAGAGCCTTTGCTGAATACTATTTTTTCACTCATCTGATTTTCTCCTTTACAATTATGGATTTGCGCCTTACTGGGATTATGCATATTTTGTGCTGTATCAACAAGAGATCCCTAATAGGGCTGCTGGAAGTATATCACAATTGGGGATTAATATCCACAGAAAGAGTGGTAGCTGGAATGAATTTCTGGAAGCCGGTTAACAGGGCATTTGCGCGTCTTTAAAAATGTTGGCAACACTTGGCACAGTTTTTGCAGGTGGGGTGAGGTTGGATTGTTGTTATTTGAGTAAATGAAAACTGAAATTGGAAGGAATATACCGGAGTGGAAAAAGTAGGAAAGAACAGCAATTCTCTGGTGGTATATAATGGAATATCCCATGTGCTGATAGTAGTGCATGGGGTATCTTTATGAGATGAAATTTTTATGTATGAATGAAGGATGAAAATTTTTGCACGAAATAGAATGCTTAGGTTGAATTTATCCTAAAATGTAGTATATACTATTATCATAGACAAAAAGAAGGGAAGTGTGTGTTGTGCATATTGATTTAAAGAACTTAGTATCTATTTCAGAAGCAAACCAAAATTTTTCAAAGGTTGCGAGGATGGTGGATGAGAATGGGGCTGCTGTGATACTAAAGAATAATTCACCCCGATATGTTTTGATTGATTACAGCAAATTACAGGAAGATACGGACGCAGATAATGAAGCATTGGAGGCTGTTGCGGCTCGCATATTGCAAAAGCATAAGAAAGCGTTTGGGAATTGGCAAAATGATTTTATTGAATAAGGAACAGATTAAATATCTCCATAGCAAGATGATACAAGAAACTGGAGGAAGTAATGGGATACGTGATGAAGGCTTGTTGGATTCTGCATTGTTAATACCTTTTCAATCTTTTGAAGAGATGGAACTTTATCCGTCTATGATTGGAAAAGCAACCAGATTGCGTTAGGTTTGGAGATTGCATCTGGAAAAATTGAAGAAAAGGATATTGGCATTTGGATTGTGAAGCATAATAGAGGAGAATGAGTTGACAAATATTGGGGAAAAGGGTTACAACTTGTAACCTGATTTGTTAGCATATAATTATATTGCTATATCAATAAGGATGAAAATAATGAGTGAGTTTAGAGAAGTTTTAAATGAACAATTGCAGGATGATGAGCTTAAAGAACAGTGGGAGGATGGTAAAGGAAAGCAGCATTACCGGAACTTTCAAGGCTTTCTGCAATTATGTAGGCATGGAATATAAACCATCCCACACATGCAGAAGGAGCTGCGTGACGAACTGCTTGGATAAAGGCATGAAGCTGGCATTAGTTTCAAAAAACGTAGGACATATGAACAAACGCCTATGGCTTATTGTATTAAAAGCACAACCTTAAACACCTATTATAAGTGCAAAAATGATTACGAAAACAATCTGGCTATACAGAATGAAATCTTTAAAATATATGATTTCGATTTTGGCGGTGGGCAAGTGGAGACGATGTTTGCATAAGATTATCAAAGTGATTTGATGGTAACTGTTACGGGAATCAGAAGATTTTTTTGATGATATAACAGAAAATAAGAACATATGTTTAGTGATGGCATTTAGAGAGAAATTCACGCAGAAAGCGCCTAAAATACTGGCATTGTGAGCATCAAAGCAAACATCATGTAAAACCATAGAAACCCCGGAAACCTTGATAAACATTGGCTTCAAGCTTGGCAACACTTGGCAACACCCAAAATAGCCCCAAAATGAAGCTTAAAACAAAGCGGAAGCCCCTAAAACTGCGGCTTTGGCAGTCCTAAAGGCTTCCTTAGGGGAGGATAATCCACCCCAAGGGGAGGATAAGTATTTTTTTCTTATCTTTTGCTATGCAATACAGACTTTCTATCTGCATTCAGGTTTTAAAACCTGTCTTCGTCAATGGAGGGGGATCCATTGACTACTCTTATTATTGACGGGTTTAAAAAGTTTATTCATGATAAATAAAAAAATTTACTTTTTTTAAAAAGTGGTATATACTATCGTTAGTTTAAGCGTTTGGTTCTTTTTTAAACGGACAAGCGGGAAATCTGGAAAGAGATATAGAACGATAATTGGACAAAAGGTGGTATAAGAGATGGCATTATTAAAAAAATGGAAAGAAATGGCATATTCGGAGACAGCAAATAAAGGCGATCTGCAGAGGTTATGGGCTGATTATTTCGAGAAGGAAAAAGAAATTTATGCGGAATTATTAAAGAAATCGGAAGATGTGGCAGAAGGAACCGTAAAGGAACTGGCAGAAAAATTCGGCGTGGATATCATGACGATGACCGGATTTCTGGACGGTATTAACGATAGCCTGAAGGAAGCAAATCCCATCGAAGAAATGGAAGAGGATACAAAGGTTCAGCTTGGCTTCGATAAAGAACTTCTTTATAAAAATATGGTAGCCGCAGGAGCGGACTGGCTGTATGGTTTGGAAGAATGGAACGATATTTTTGATGAGGAAACACAAAAAGCTCTTTATAAAGAACAAAAGTCGTCTACTACGATCGTGAAGGGGGATAAGGTATACCCTAACGATCCTTGTCCATGCGGAAGCGGCAAGAAATATAAAAAATGCTGCGGTAGGAACCAGTAAGGCGGTTGCACATGGAAAGCAGAGTTGAAAAAGCGGTACAAACTTTTGAATCCGGTTTCGGCTGTGCCCAGTCTGTTTTTTCCACCTATGCGGATCTGTTCGGGATGGACAGGGAAACGGCCCTGAAGCTGGCAAGCCCCATGGGAGGCGGCATCGGGCGGATGCGCGAGGTATGCGGCGCAGTTTCTGCCATGGCATTGCTGGCGGGGCTGAAGGATGGAAATACCGATCCTGAGAATGAAGAAGGAAAGGAAAGGATATATGCCATCGTTCGGGAGATGAGCGACAGGTTCAAGGAAAAAAACGGAACGATCATCTGTCGGGAACTGTTGGGAATACTGGAAAGAGAGCAGAGCGCCAGGCCGGAGAAGCGGACGAAGGAATATTATGCGAGCCGGCCTTGCAGCAGAATGGTCGCCAGCGCGGCGGAGATTTTGGAAGAAGTATTGTTGAAGGATATGGATTGAAAGTTTGGAAATTGTAATTTCCTGGCAGCGGATATTGATTCATTGCAAATTGCAGAAATTTACTCTTTACATATTTGTAAAAATGTCATAGAATAACGAAAGAAGCATAATCTGAAAGCTTTGAAGAGACGAGTAAGATGCCAGAGGGTTCCAGAGAGAGATACCGTCGGCGGGGTCAAATGCCAATAGATGAAAGATGCATATGTGTCTGGAGCGTGGTATTTGTTTTCCCGGCCGGAGGCTGGAAGTATCTTAACCGGATGCATCCGAAGACCAGCTCTGAGCGGCCCTAATCCGGCCCGGCGGTCCCCGTTACCGGCCTAATGAAGTGGTTCTGTGTATGGAAGAAAAGAAAGATATGTTATCTTCATATATTATCTTCCATTGGCAGGGCAATAAGGGTGGAACCGCGTAATTAAGGAAAATACGTCCCTTACATTGTACGAGCAATTTGCGAGCAATTTGCGAGTGATCGGGCAATGTGAGGGACTTTTTATGCGCAGATCCGTGTAAGGAAAGTACGGATCGCGCGGCGTGCAGAGAAAGATCCCTGCACGAATAAAGGGCAGATCCGTGCAAAGAAAGAATGGATAATAGCAAAAAAGAAAAATAGGAGGAAGAAAAAATGCAGGAAAAATGGAAAGAATTACAGGTGATTTTAGAGGAAATGAAAACGATAAAGAAAAGAGAGTATTTTCTGATGCTGGCGGTGTGCGTGCTTTCCGGACTGGTAGTTGGTATGCTGGTTTCGCCGAGGAAACAGGTTATGGTAGGTAGCAATAATGGAAACAATAACCGCAGCGGCAAAGGAGGATGCGGGGAGTGCGATTGCGAAGAAGGGGATTATGATTGGGAAGACTGAATTTTCAAAAGCCGGAAAAAGGCGGGGAAATCGGTGAAAGGAGAAAAGAAGGATGATTATTACATTAAAAGACGGAAGTGAAAAAGAGTATGCGTCGCCCATGAGCGTGATCGATATCGCGTCGGATATCAGCGAAGGGCTGGCAAGGGCGGCCTGTGCGGGAGAAATAGACGGGAAAGTGGTGGACCTTCGGACGGTGGTAGACGGTGACTGCCAGCTTAATATATTGACGGCTAACGATAAACAGGGAGTTCAGGTGGTGAGACATACGGCTTCCCATGTGCTGGCGGAGGCAGTAAAGAGGCTTTATCCCGATGCGAAGCTGGCGATCGGCCCGAGTATTGATACCGGATTTTATTACGATTTTGAACATGACCCTTTTTCCAGGGAAGATTTGGACCGACTGGAAGCGGAAATGAAAAAAATAATCAAAGAAGGGAAAAAACTGGAGAAATTTACTCTGCCCAGGGAAGAAGCCATGAAGTTTATGGAGGAAAAGGGCGAGCCTTACAAAGTGGAATTGATCCGGGATTTGCCGGAGGATGCGGTGATTTCCTTTTATCAGCAGGGGGACTTTGTGGATCTTTGCGCCGGCCCCCACTTGATGAGTACCAAAGGGATCAAAGCGTTTAAACTGATCTCCTCTTCAGGCGCTTATTGGAGAGGGAATTCGGATAACACTATGCTGCAAAGGATCTATGGTACTGCGTTTAACAAAAAAGAGGAATTGGCAGAATATTTGGAATATCTGGAAAATATTAAAAAGAGAGATCACAACAAGCTCGGCAGGGAGATGGAATTGTTCGCTACGGTGGATGTAATCGGCCAGGGGCTTCCTCTGCTGATGCCCAAAGGGGCAAAAATGATTCAGACAATGCAGCGCTGGATTGAAGATGAAGAAGAAAAGAGAGGATATATGAGGACGAAGACTCCTCTGATGGCCAAAAAGGATTTGTATATCATTTCCGACCACTGGGATCATTATAAAGAGGGGATGTTCGTGCTTGGCGATGAAGCGGATGAAAAATCGGAAGTATTCGCCCTGCGTCCTATGACCTGTCCGTTCCAATATTATGTCTATAAGCAGAGCCAGAAATCATACAGGGATTTGCCGTGCCGTTACGGAGAGACTTCTACCATGTTCCGAAACGAAGATTCCGGCGAAATGCACGGACTGACCCGTGTACGCCAGTTTACGATTGCCGAGGGGCATCTGATCGTGCGCCCGGATCAGATCGAGGAAGAGTTCAGGGGCTGCGTGGATCTGGCGAAATATTGCATGACGACGCTGGGACTCCAGGACGACGTAACCTACCGTTTGTCTCTGTGGGATGTGAACAACCAGGATCATTATCTCGGGACGGAGCAGCAGTGGAACGAAGTGCAGGATATGATGCGGGCGATCCTGAACCATATCGGCATCGAGTATACCGAGGAAGAAGGGGAAGCGGCATTTTACGGGCCGAAACTGGATATTCAGGCGAAAAATGTATATGGCAAGGAAGATACGATGATTACGATCCAGCTGGATATGTTCCTGGCGGAACGTTTCGACATGACTTATGTGGACAGCGACGGGGAAAAGAAACGGCCTTACATTATTCACAGAACTTCGATGGGATGCTATGAAAGGACGCTGGCATGGCTGATCGAAAAATACGAAGGCAAATTCCCTACGTGGCTTTGCCCGGAACAGGTAAGAGTACTTCCAATTTCGGAGAAATATGAAAATTATGCGAAGGAAGTGGAAAAGGAATTAAAGGAGAACGGCATATTGACTACAGTGGATAACCGTTCCGAAAAGATCGGCTTTAAGATTCGGGAGGCAAGACTGGCCAAACTGCCTTATATGCTTATTATAGGACAGAAAGAGGAAGAGGACAAGACCGTTTCGGTCAGAAGCCGTTTCGCAGGAGACGAAGGAGTAAAACCTTTGGATGAATTTATCGGACAGATTTGCAAAGAGATCAGAACGAAGGAAATTCGGAAGGAAGAGGCTGTTGATTAGTGTGGAAAGAAGTTCGAATTGCTTTAGCAATTTAGGCTCGCACCAGTGGGTGCTTCGCCAAGAACTTTTAGGGTTCGCGTTGCGAACCGCTCTTCACACCGAAGAACGCCTGAAATACGGCGTTCTTCCCATTGATGGTTTGTGCCGCCAGGAGGCGGCGTGGAGGTTGGCATGAAGCGACGGACATACGAAGATTGGTTCGGGATAGCTTTTTTTGCAGCGGCCTGTGGAATGCTGGTTCTGTCGGCAAGGCTTTGCTTTGCCGACGGGATATGGTATGACGAGTTATTTACGATGGGGCTGACGGAAAGAAGCTTCGGGGAACTGACAGCGTTTACGGCAAGAGATGTGCATCCGCCTGTTTATTATTATTTCGTGAAAATGGTGAGAGGAATCGTGCAGGGAGGGAACGGCATTGTGATCGGCAAGCTATGTTCCATTCTTCCTCTGGCCGGTTTATTCGCATATGCCGCAACAATGGTGCGGCGGCGTTTTGGCTGGCTGTGTGCCGGCCTGTTTGCGTTCGGCATAATGGCGATGCCAAGTTTGTCCCAGTATACGGTGGAAATCAGGATGTATACATTAGCCATGTTTTTTGTAACCGCTGCCTTCCTTCACGCTTTTGAGATCGTCTGCGGAGTCGGGGACAGCGGGGAAAGCAGGAAGAAAGACTGGATTTGCCTGGCAGTTTACGGGATTATGGCGGCTTACACCCACTACTTTGCCGGTGCGGCAGCGGCGATGATTTACTTGTTTCTTTTTGTCTTTCTTATGATAAGAAAGGCTTCGAAAAAAGAAAAAAGAAACTGGTTTTTCTGTGTTCTTGCGTCTGTAGCTGCTTATCTTCCATGGATGGCCGTTGTCATCCGGCAGATGACCCAGGTAAAGGAGAATTATTGGATATTGCCGTTGACGTGGAGAACCTTCGGTTCCTGCGTGAAATTCCTGATGAAGCCTCCTTTTGGCAGCGGAACCTTTCAGGTCGCGGCGGCGGTGGCGCTTTTTGCCGCTTATACGGGTTTGATGTTTTATAGTTTGTGGAAGAGCCGGAAAAGGCCGGAAGAAGTCTTTCTGATCGTGGCCGGTACAGGCGTCCTTGCAGGAGTGGTGCTTTTTGGGTTTGCAGCTTCGTTTCTGCTGCGTCCTGTTTTTATCGTCCGGTATATGGTTCCGGCGGCGGGGTGTTTCTGGTTTTCCTTTGTTTTTTGTGCCAGCAGTGCGGCCAAAAGCAGAAAAATTTTTCTTCCGGTCTTGGCAGCAATATTTTTATTGGGAATCGGCGATTACCGCTGGTTTCGCAATGATGAGACATGGCGCAGGGTGCGCATGGAAGAGGTGGAGGAAGCGATGGGGCAGATCGCACCGGAGGACGTGGTGATCACCCAGTTTAACCAGGTACAGGGTGTGACGGGTTATTATCTGGAAAACGATATCTATCTTTGGAATGCGGAGCCGGAGCCTTTGATTTGCGATATTTTTGAAAATAAATATTTTTCTTTTTCTTCTGCGGATGATATAAAGACCTGGATGGGAGAAGGAAAAAATATCTGGCTGATCGGAAATAAAAACAACGATTTGCTGGAAGAGTGGGAAAAAGAGGGGATTTTTGCCGAAGAGAAGCAGGAAGTTATGCTGGAAGTATATTGGTTTACGCTATACCGGCTGCATTCGGAAGCGCTGGAGGATAAACCATAAAAATTCAGCAATGATAAGGATGTTGTAACAGGAAAAAGAAATAAAAATGTATAAGCTTTATAGTTTTTTGCCATACTGATAGGGAAACATAATATTAAGACAAGGCTGGAAAAATCAGGAGGTTAAACTATGGCTCAATTAGACTGTTCAGTAGATAATTGTATTTATAACAAGGAAGAATGCTGCTGTAAAGGCGATATTATGGTCGGCGGTAAACATGCGGACAAAAAGGACGATACTTGCTGCGAAAGCTTTGCGGAGAAACGGGGCGACTCTTATACAAGCGCTTTGGAACATCCGTGCAAGACGATCAGCATCGACTGCGAAGCCGTAAAATGCGTTTATAACAGCAACTATAAATGCCATGCGGAACATGTGGATATCAAAGGCTGCGGCGCCTGCGACTGCAGGGAAACGGCTTGCGCTACCTTTAAAGAAAGATAAGAAAATGAGAAAAGCGGGTTTGTGATTATGGCGGAGGTCCGGAAAGGAATCCTGGAAACGGGGTTCCTTTTTTGCATCCGCGGCCTTTTCCGGGATTTTAGAATAAATTAAGAGAAATCTGTTTTTGGTACTTGCACATGCCCCCTGTTTTCTCTATAATAAATAGCGGAATAGAGAACAGTGTATTTTGACAGGGAGTTGCAATGAAAAATAAATGGATCATCGTATTGGCAGGAGCCGCAGCAGCGGTGTTGCTTTTCTTCGGGGGAATGTTTGCGGTAAGTACCGTTTTTGCGGCGGAGCAAAAAGCCGCGGCAGACAGCGGCATGTCGGGAACGCAGCTTCACGCGCTGACCGGAATGGAAGCAAAACGGGCATATAAAAAGGAAGTATATGGAGATTTGGGATGTACGGTGGTTCTTCCGGATGGATATGTTCCAAGCGGGGACGTAAAAGGCATGTATTTGGCGGAACGTAATCCGCTGGATTCCTCCAATATTTACTATACCGCATCGGAAAATGTGGACGGCGAAGCTCTGGACCAGATGCTGGGGTCCGAGGAATATAAGAAGCGGATGGAAGAAAAACTGAAAGAAACCTATGGAGAACAAGCAACGGTAGACCGTTTCCAATATACAAAAACGGAAGTGAGTAATTGCCCTGCCCATAAAGTGGAATTGTCCTGTAAGGCGGGCGAAACGGAAATGGAACAACTGATTTATATTATTATTGCCGATAAGGTTTATACGATTACCTATTCCCAGTCGGCGGATGATGAAAGAATGGAAGAATTCCGTAAGAGCGCGGAGACGATACGACTGGTATTTGAAGAAAATCTTTAGAAATTTTACAGAGCTGGCAAGCGCCGCCCCAGGGCATGGGGCGGTTTTTTTGTGCGCAGGGGTGCGTAAGGAAATTAGCAGCTTTGCTGCACGCATCCCGCGCGGCGAGTAGGGAAGATGAATCTTCTCTACTCGATTGTTATGGAGAAATGCATCGTAAAACATATGGCCGGAACAACACTATTTGATGTTCATATATTTTAAACGGAAAGAGAGCCTGTACTTGTTGGGCGTTGTCCCGATATATTTTTTAAAAATGCGGAAGAAATATTTTTCATCCCGGAAACCGCAGTCTTCGCTGATGCTCTTAATGGATAATTCGGTATTGACCAGCATATCCTTTGCAATATTCAGCCGCATCAGATTGATGTAGAGAAGGAGCTTCCTGTATAATTCAAATATAGGGAATTCCAAGAAGGGTGGTTGATAAAAAGATACCTCAGAGTAAAATAAGATTACTGACTTTTGGATGGTTAGTAAAAATCTTATTTAACAGAGAGGTATCCAAGATGAATTATAACACACAGAACGCAAAAATTGCATCCATAACTGAAAAAACTTTGATCGTTGGTATTGATGTCGGAAGTGAGACTCATTATGCCCGAGCATTTGACTGGCGCAACTATGAGTATACAAAGAAACCGCTGGAGTTCAGCAACACAGAGGCCGGATTCCAGACATTCAAAGCATGGATGGAGGACATGGCGGAGAAACATGGAAAAACTGCTGTAATCCCCGGCATGGAGCCGACAGGCCACTATTGGTTCGCCCTGGGGAAATTCCTGCAGGATAACGGAATGAAGCCGGTACATGTAAATCCCCACCATGTGAAGAAATCGAAAGAACTGGATGACAACAACCCCAACAAGAATGACCGAAAGGATCCCAAGACGATCGCTGCGCTTGTCAACGAGGGAAGATTCTCATACCCTTACATGCCAGTCGGCATCTATGCAGAGATCAGGAGCTTATCGAACCTGCGCTTCCAGACGCAGGAGGAGCTCACGAGGATCAAGAACCGCCTGGCCAGATGGTTCGCCATCTACTTTCCTGAATATAAAGACGTTTACGGGGATTTGAAGGCGGTGAGCGGGAGGATGGTGCTGAAGGAGGCACCGCTGCCGGAGGACATCAGAAAACTGGGAGTGGAAGGTGTGAACCGGATATGGAGGGACGCAAAGCTGAGAGGTGCTGGAATGAAGAGGGCAAAGACCCTTGTAACGGCCGCGGAGCATAGCGTTGGAAGCAAGGAAGCACCGGAAGCCGCAAGGATGGAACTGAAGAACCTGCTGGATGACATGGATGTATATACAGCAAGGCAGGAGGGACTGCTCCGAAATATAGAAGAAAAACTGAAAGAGATCCCATATATAGACAACCTGCTGGCTATCAAGGGGATTGGAATGGTGACGGTCAGCGGCTTTATAGCGGAAGTTGGGGACATAGGACGGTTTGACAATCCCAAACAGCTGCAGAAGCTGGCAGGATATGCCATCGTGGCGAATGATTCCGGAAAACATAATGGGGAAAGCCGGATCAGCTACCGTGGGCGGAAACGCCTGAGATATGTACTGTATGAGGCAGCAATATCGCTGGTGGGGAAGAATGCAGAGTTCCGGGAGATACATGAATACTACCGGACGAGGAAGGAGAACCCGCTGAAAAAGATGCAGTCGGTAGTGGCGGTAGCCTGCAAGATACTAAGGATATTTTATGCAATCCTCACAAAAGGTGTAGAGTATGACCCAAAGAAGCTGCTGGGAGACATCAAGAGGCCACAGGTACAGGCAGCATAACAAACAACGGGAAAAAACAGGCAATGCCCTGTCACAGTTGGACTGAGCCTCCGTCAGACGCTGCCGGGAGCTGAATCCAGCGGTGACAGGAAAGCTGGAAGGTATGGAAAACCGGCCGGAAAAACGTCCACCGCAAGGTGCCGGCCGTGGAAAACATACAGGT
>OFGR01000223.1_pt1 | contig 59027 bp, 57 predicted proteins | sample 1521811 | NCBI WGS metagenome assembly OFGR01 (sample SAMEA3504098, study PRJEB24116) | mouse gut metagenome | biome: mouse gut; feature: mouse-associated habitat; material: faeces | place: Denmark | collected 2011 | reverse complement strand
ACTCTAAAATGTCAAGGTCAATCCTGTTCCCGGACAAAATATCCATCCCCACATCTTCAAATGCCTCCGTTCCCGGCGTATGGATATGGATGCCGATTGCGGGGATTCCGTTCATGCGCTCCGGCGGTATCTGTTTCCAGATAGCCACTGCTTCCTCCACGGTAGGGATATTCTCATAAAACTCGCCCAGGTTATGGAACTCCCCACATTCCGCAACCGTCAGCGTCACTTCTGTTTCCGCCTGCTCCTGGGATAAGGACACCGGCTCTTTTTCTCTGGTCTCACGCACTCCCTCCAGATAGTCCTCCACCTGCGGGAGATAAGTTTCAAGCGTTCCCGTCCGTTGTGCGGTGATCGGGTTTATATCCACTTTCACGCCGCCGATATGGAGCGCATCCCCGTTAAATGTATCAAACAGGACATCTTCACGCTCACTTGTGGAAAGCTCCACTGCCACGTCAAGGTCAGAGCCGTCCTGCTCCAATCCCCGGCAGCGGCTCCCCACTACTGCCACGTCCACAATCTCCGCATCAATGCCGGATTCGTCTAACTTCGCCTGCACATGGCATTTTACGGTTTCCTCAATCTCTGCCGGGTTCATTTCACTGATCTCATGGAACAGCTCATTGGTCTTTGCCTTGAAATTTTCCACCACGGTTCCCTGTGCCTGCGGTTCGATTGCGTTTGCCGCTTCCACCTTTTCCATCAATCCATCATAATCAATCGGTATCAGCTCATCATTATCACGGATATTTCCCCTTGTGCCGTTGTCAAAAGGATTTTCTTTCAAATCCGTCAGAATATCGTCAAGCGCTTCTCTGATACTGACATTGGGATTGTCATATACGCCCCCGTCTATCTCCTTATAGTCAGCGCCCATAATGGAATAATCATAGCCCCCGTCAACCTCCTGAATACTGATGAAGCGGTCTGCTACCTGGAAAGCAAGCTCTGTTTCCTGTTCCCCTTTTAAGGATTTCTTCATCTGCGCAAGCACCTGGTCTTTTTCATCTCCAAGGTCAATGATCTCGTCCTCATCCTCCAAATCCTCAAATGCCGGCTCCGACTTCTGGACATCATGTCCAGAAGTGTCCTGCGCTTCCTCCTGTGCGGCAGACATTTCTTTTTCCTTCTCCAGGACTTCCCTGCGGAACATATCAATAAAACCGTCCAATACTGCCGGGTGGCTGCTTACGATCAATTCACGGTTTACATCTATCCCATGCACAAGATTTTCCGGAATATAAAACTCCGCCGCCCATGCTTTGTTATCCCTTGAAAAGCGTCCATCCCATGATTCCTGCTGAATCGTGTTGGCAAGGACAAAAGCGATACGGTCTGAACCGTACTGCTCCGCCAGAGGCTTCACAATGTCATGCTTTAAGTGCATACCGTCAAAATTCTGCCGGATTGTTCCCTCAACCGCTTCTTTGCACTCCCTGTCAAGTTTCCGGGAATCCATATACTTGTCTACTTCCCCATGTTCCATCGCATATACCAGGGTATGCCCGTAGAAATCCGGATAGCTTTTCTGTTCTGCCTTTTCAGCTTCTGACTTCAAATCATTCTGCCTTATAGAATGATTGACATCATGTCCAGAAGTGTCCTGTGCTTCCTCCTGTGGCGCTTCCAGCTCTGTTTCTCCCTTTTCCCGTTCTTCCACGCCTTCCAGTTCCCGCATGAAATCAGGAATCCCGGTAAAGCCGAATGAATCTACAAAATGTGCGCTGTTCTTCCCGTCCTCATGCAGCACTACAATATCGCTGACAGAAAGGGAATGCCCCTTATAATCTGCTGGGTGGTTTATATTGAATTTCTCATAGACCGCTTCCAGTGTTGCGCTCTGCGTCCGCCCTTGCAGCTCGGAAAGTTCGCCAACATAAACCAGGTTGTAATTCTCCGGCTTAATGGCATCGAGATTGTCTTTTATAATTCCCCTGCGTTTTAAAGATTCCGTACCGGCAAACTGGAATTGCCGCATTTCGGGAATATCTTTTAACTGATAAATGCCGTACTTATCAGAATCCCCATATAAAAGCTGCGCTTCTTTATTTGCCCTGCCTTCCGCAAGTTCCTCCTGCAACGCCCGCAGGCTCTTTTCATTCTCCCAATCCGCTTTTTCAATACCGAAGATCCCCTCATACTCTGTAACCTGCTCCCTGCCCTGTATCAAGGTTTCCGAACCGTCCTTGTGGAGCTGGTACACGGGCAGGTCACGGTCAAACAATTCTAATGCTGTTTCCTTTGTAAGCGGCAGCATTCCCTCCGCCAAATAGCCGTATTCCTCCATCTCCCATAAACCGATCATCGGGTCAGGAAGTGCGTCAATCTCCGTCTGTGCGTCAATGACCGCAAGGGCAGCCCCCTGATTACCCTCCGCTTCCTCATAATAAATACGCTCCGCAAGCTCCCCTGTCTTTTCCATGTCATTCAGCTTAAAGGCATAATTCACGATAAGATTGCGCTCGTCATCGGAAAAAGCGGTCTTTGCAAACTCTAACCGGTTGATGATGCCCTCCGCCTGCTTTGCCGGGGAAAGGTGGCTCATCATGGTTATCTCTTTTTTAACCAGGTCAATTTCAAAGTCATTAAACTGCGGCATACCGGAATTTCTGCCGCCGCCCACAATGATAGGGATATAGTCAGCTCCATATCTTTTCAGGCAGTCACGGATATTCTGTGTGTTCTTATCTTCCAGCTTTGTAAGCACGGCCATGATCTCCTGCACTTCCTCTGGTGTCTTGTTGGTAATGCGCTCCACCTCAAAACCGTGCGAATGTGTAATTTTCAAAATTACATCATCCGCACTGATAGGCTCCTTTGCCCTCTCGTTCAGTTCCATTTCCACTTTTATATCAATGACCTCGTTTGTGTCAGTGTTATACCGGACATCAAGGTGGTGTTCCCCAAACTCTTTTGTATCCTGATTGGCAATCTCTGTCGTCCATGCACCCCTGCTCTCCAGGTATGCGGCAACATTGCGCCTGTCATTGTCATTCATGGCAGAGAGAGTTTCCACAACCTCTGCAGCATCCATTCCCCGGACATTTACAAGGCTGTACTCGGACAAATCGCTGTTCTGTATCAGCAAAAGGCTCTCTTTCTCCTGCCCCTGCATCAGTTCCCGGTCACGCTGCAATTCCCGGAGCTGCCCCTCAATGCCCGTGATAAGTTCCGATGCCGTCCTGCGGATTGTGTCAAGGGAAGATTTCAGTTCCCTCATGTCATGCCCCGATGACCAGCCTGCAATATACCCAAAAGAATACTCCGAGGTATCTATGCCGAAATGCTGGCATACTGTATAGGCAATACTTTCGGCTTCCACCTCTTTGGTGTTCCTGTCCTTTGCGGGCGCAAGAATATCCTTGTTGACTTCCTTATCATGCAGCATGGAATGGGCGGTTTCATGCACCATCGTCTTTAAAGTCTGGCTCTCGCTCATGCCTTCCCGCACCGCAATCCGCTTTTCTGTGGGGCGGAAGAAGCCTTTGGAATCTCCGGGAATATCTTCAAAACTGACCGGAACCGGGGCAACAAAGGTAATCGCCTTGATAAAGTCCTCATAGCCCTCCACTGTGGACAGAAGTTCTTTGGCCTCCAGTTCCGGTATTGGCTCCCCGTCCGTCTGCGCTACATCAAACACAGACACGGCACGGAAAGCGGGGATTTTTATCTCCACTTCCTCTGTCTGCGGCATACCGTCTTTATCCAGCACGACCTCCCCAGTCACAGGGTCTAACTTATCCCGTTCCTCTTTGATTTTATATGGGGCAGGGGCAAGGATACGGATTCCCCTCTCCCCCTTATTTACATGGCGGTTGAAATTCCTCTGCCATGCCTGGTAGCCTGCGACTAAGGTTGCATCAGGGCGTTGTAAGGCTATCAGGAGTGTGTTGTTAAAACTGTAATTATGAAATTTTGACATAGTGGAGAGGTAGCTTTTATATTTCTCGCTTTCAAAAAGTTCCTTTAAGCCTTCCTCCAACTTGTCAGTGATCTCTTTTACTTTCTGTTTTTCTGTTTTTATATCTGCCATATATTTAATCCTTTCTCCGATAATGGCAGGAAAAAGGACAGCCCTGTGGCTGCCCCTTCCTGGATAATTATAAAGTTTCTGTTTTTTCTTTTGCCTTTTTAAGCATAGTTTTATCTGCATCTCCTCCGGCAGCTTTTTCTTTGAACGCTTTCAGCTTCTCCTTTAGCGAGGCCCTCTGCACAGGCTTGTCAGCCATTGCCGCCGCAGTTCTCAGCCCGCCATTCCCCACGGCATAGTCATGCCTTGCATTTGGATAACTCATGTCCGTATGGTTCTGGTTGATCTGGTTATAGTTAGTATAATTAGGGTCTGGTTTTCCGACTTCTGTGGAAACATCAGCATTGCAAGGCTCTTTTCTGCCCTAATCCTGTATAATAAAATTCTTCATATAAATAATATCTGGTTTGCCAAGCCCCCGGCGTATCTTCTCGATAAGACCTATTGTTTGCATCCAGCTCTGCAAGAACCTTTACAGCCTTTTCCTTGCTGCATCCTAAATCTTCCCTTATGTTGTCTATTGTGTAGATAATATATGCCCTGTTTTCATCGTCCAGACACCCATTTTTCATAGACAGTGACATCCGGTCAAGCATCAGCCCGTACAGGAGCTTAGGAATCATCTCCTGGGAGTATTTAAGGAATACGATCAAAAGAGAGACGGTTCACGAAGTTATTCATACTCTTCGTCATCCAACGGAATTCGGATGCTCCTGGAGGCCTCAATGCCGGAATCCAACATATATTGATAGTATAACTTGAACAGAAGATAAGACTTTCCACACCTTCGAATACCAGTAACTACTTTAATCAAACCGTTTTCACGGCGTTCAATCAATCGATTCAAATATAAATCGCGTTTAATTGTCTCCATTTTCTTCTCCTTACTTCGGTTTTTTGCATTTTGATTCAATTTCCCGAAGTAAAAATTCCGAAAGTTCTTTCTTATACAAAAAATCCATAAAATACTATGTTAAAGCCATTTCATTACCTCTCCAATATCCCCATTCATACAGATTGCCTGCCTTTTAATCTCCTGCGGACAGACAGCCTCCCCATCATTCACGCAGGCATACACAGCCTTCGGATTCGCCGCCGTCATCTGCCAAAACGGATATTTGATAATTCTCGGCGCGTTACCGCCACCCCCAATTCCAAATATACAATATGCAGATCCTTATGTTAAGACAAAATAGTTCTTTCCCTGTACTAAATCGTATAAATCCGTATAGACACTTTTCGTCGTATTTTGATAGCGGTTAATAAAAATGTAACGGCTCTAATACGCCCAATATTCTTCTAATGTTTTGTAGGGATAGAAGCCCGCTGAATACATATCCTTAAAGTTATATTTCGCTATAAAATCCCCGAAATATTTCTCAAACCGTTCCCAAAATAGGTAACAGTTGTAAAAGCAATTTTATCTATTACGAAGGAATTATTTATTGTATTTCTGACAAAGTATAAATTGCAAATATATGTTCCAATTCATGTTTTTTTGTATTTATACCACTATATAGCACACGTATACTTTCATTAGACATAAATTTAGAAAAATCACACTCTTTAACAACAGCTTTTTTCTCTATTTTTACAGTTTCTCCTAATTTACGAATCAACTTTTCATATGACGAGTCAATTTTAATGACTATATAATCATTTGTATTTTCTGAAACGTTTCCCTCAAAATAATCTTGTTTGCTTTCTGTACTTGCTATGGATAAAAATAATATCACGCCTGAAATAATTGCAATTAAAACTACTATGATACAAATAAAATTTGATTTTTTCATACATATTACCCGTCTTTCTGCGAAAGACATCAATGCGTCATGAAACAGGTGCATTGAACTTCCGCTTTCTATTTTATTTTTCTCCCGATATTATTTCTTTATAAGACTGACTCACTACAAAACACGTGGAGGTGAGTGGCGGGGCTGTATAGCGGCGACCTCGTTTGTCAGTCATCCTTTACACTACCCAAAACATCTCCATCAATATAACCTCTCAAATGTTCAATTAAAGCAACACCATCTCCGCTTTCTAAAGAGGATGGTACATATTTTTGGTTCTTATAAATATCATAAAATTCAGAATCATAAATTAAATAGCCACCCGATGAAAAAGGAAGATATGAATATCGTTTTTCATTATTAGCGTCTTTGAGCGTTTTAACAGCTGAAAAATCACCCGATTCACCTAAACTTGATAACAAGTTCGTAACTACAGGTTCTGTAGCAGTTTTCATAATAATCCTATTTATAATGTCATGTCAATAGTGCTTTGTAAAACAGTTGTTTTGCACAATAAATCTTAGTTACTTTTTACATCCAATGTCATTTACTTAGAGCGTGTTTGAAAAACAAAAACTCCACAAATTAACACTTGTAGTATTAATAAAATAAGCTCTTGAAGAGTTATTTTTATAAGTTTATGCATTAATTAAGGGAACTAAAAAAGCATAATATTTTATCTTATGGCTTTGTCACAAATGTATTGTCACCTGATGAAAATTCAATTGATGATGCAGAATATAAATTGACATCAACAATAACAGAACAAAATAAGAGTGAATTAAAAATTTATATGTTCCCAAATGTTAAAATTCATTTTGAACAATTGTTCGATGGTGTCAATTGATAGGCTATATAACTGAATTTCATCCTATTTTTTCAAAGGAAAACACTTCCCTTCTATATGCACTTGCAGATGGGGAGAACGAAAAAAAAGCAGCCTATATAGGCTGCTTTTTTTCATTAGTGTTTCCCCAAAATGCCGGCTCCTGTATTTTGACTCCTAGCCAATGCTAGGTGGGCAACCGCAATCTTTCTCGCTGCCTTCCCCTAGCCAAAATGGGGGGCATGGCATTGATCAGACAATATAGGAATCCCGTTTAAAGTGATGTAGGTTCAAAATGACAAGAGTTATCGAACATCTCAGATTAATTATAGTATACCCTATCATTTTCAAAATATCAACCACTAATCTTTTGAATGTTTACTAATATTTTACAGTTATTTTTTGTTATTTTGTTGTTTATTGGATTTTTTATGAGTTGCTTCAAAACTACCAAAAAATCTCAGACCATTCATTAATACCGATATAGGATTTCGCCCAGTCTAAATATAGCTTTGAATTTGCTCCATCCATTTCATCATATATCTTTTGAGAAAAAGCATCAAGCCTTGTATCCATGCCAGGCCCATTATATACCAAGAGATACATTATTTCATCAATTAGGGGGTTGTCCACGATAGCTGCATAGGAAGCACACATTGCGGCTGCCTGTATTTCGCTTCCCATCGCATTTGAATACCCTATCTCACTCAAGATAATATGTCTGACATTTCCATCTGTATCAAGCATCTCTGGCGTCTGCATAAAATCTGTCAAGACAGATAAATTTTGAACGGTGACTACTTGCCCCAAAGCAACCTGTGATGCATAAAGATCGCCCTTTTTATGTTCTGACAAATCCCAAAATTTTGTATATTCCATAGGATTTGCATATGGATGCTGCGCCAATCCCCAATCAATATCACCACCTTTTTTGATGAGTGCATTAAATTTTTGAAGGAAATCCTTTCCGTCCATATACAAATAGTAATCACTATCTGCGGGAGTCAAATTCTTATCCCATATCTGATCCAGACAGACATAAACCCGCGCATTGGCATTCGTGCTCATAATTGCATTGTACATTACGCGAAACGCCTGTGTATATTCCTTGATATATGTATCCCAATCTGTCCACGCCATATAGTTCCAGATACGAGTGTTTACTTCGTTACCAATTATCCAGTTTTCTCCGCCTTTAGAATTTGCCACACAATGCTCTATATGACTAACAAGCTCTTTGACCCCTTCTGCGTCCGATGCATTAAACATATAGTACATTGGCTTACTTACCTTGTGACTGTCTGCTTTTCTTGCATCTGCCCTCGACATTGGATGTGTCAGAGCCTTGCTATCGCCTGTATTGAGCACCTGAAGCGTCTTGAATACCCATCCAAGCTCCGGACCATAATTTCCATCAAGGAAAACATTATTAAATTCTTCTCCCTGTGTCGATTTCTTAGTACGTGGATATCTCATAAGTGTATTCCATGCAAGCGCTTCTGGATTTGTAATATATGTTGGTTCTGATACCATATACATCGCACCGCCATTCAACACACCAATCGCAAACTTAGAATAAAGTCTTGTATTTTCTTGCCTAAAATTTACAGGAAAGGTAAATTTTTGTTTCAGTTCTGACCGTTCAAAAGCTTTTGAACTAACAATATTCATATTATTTGAAACATCATATTCATATGGAGCCATTTCAAGCAAATACAATATGCCATCATCTGATGCAGGCATACTATTATTCAATTCTGCTGTATATGTCACGGTTCCATTTTTCTCAACAGTACATTGAACATTCTGAGATATTTTTATCTGTGTTTTTATTTGTCCATATAAATCCCCAGCAGGAAGGGCAGTTTCTTCCGGAATCTGAGTATCAACAACTTCGGCGGCATAAGTGCTCATTCCCATGCCGCCAATTATAATACCTGACATCAGGCACGCAACTATATTTAATTTGAATTTCAGACTTTTTCGCATTGTAAACATTCTCTTTTCTTCCTAATAAAAACCTTATTATAATGCAGCAAGCGTATTATAGCAGATTTCTCCTTCTCCTGTCAATGTTTACATTTTCTAAACTCTGCTTTTCATAATCAGTTATTATGGTTATTCTATCCAATAACATTTAAAAACCTGTAGCGGTTCTCATAGACTTTGGAGGAACTGTTAAATCTTTTCTAAACAGCTACAATCTGGTATCAATGTCTCACATCGATTAAAAATCAAAATTACTTTGAATAAATCACCATCAACAATGATGCGCATATCTCCTCCTATCACTTTCATAAGGCTCTGCGCAATGGAAAGCCCAAGTCCATGACCTTCTGTATTGCGCGACTTATCACCTCTTACAAATCGTTCCATAAGCTCTTCTCCGCTAATATTAAGTGGATATTTGGACACATTTCTAAATGTTATACTTATCTTTTTTTCTAAGGTTTCAAGCGTAACATAAACCCGTGTTCCCTGCTGCGCATATTTGCATATGTTATTCATAAGATTGTCAACAATCCGCCATAAATGCTTGCCATCTGCCATGATATAAACAGATTCCTCCAACTTACTCATGATAAGCTCTAACCCTGCAAGGCTCAGTTTCTCCTCGAATTCTCCTACTGTCTGTGTCAGGAATACGCTTACTTCCATTCTTTCATTGTTCACTGTAACATTTCCAGAAGATGCTTTGGACGCCTCAATTAAATCTTCTGTCAATTTCTTAAGTTTCGACGATTGTCTGTCAAGAACTTCAAGATATTCCGAAGCTTTTTCGTTATCCAATTCCTCTTTTTCCAACAAATCCACGTAGTTTATAATAGATGTCAGCGGCGTTTTGATATCATGTGATACATTTGAAATAAGCTCTGTCCTAAAATGTTCACTTTTCATGCGCTCGTCTACTGCCTTCGACATTCCTTCACCTATTTTATTCAGATTTTCTCCATGCTTCTTGCACTCCCAGAACATCTTATTGGTGTCAATTTTGTGTGCTAAGTCTCCTTCAGCTATATGCTGACTCGCCTTTTGTAGTTCGTACATTTGTATCGCCAGCAAAAACACTACAATACACAATACCATTTTCTCTATCAACCAGCATAGTACAATAAAGTCTTTGCTAGTCTCTGTAACAATCCAAAATTCAAAAAATGATATCACACCAATTATTACAATAAGTTTCCACAATAGATTTAGATTTCTAAAAATGTTATGGAATAGTTCTCTCAGACGACTAAAGATTCGATAGCAGATACTTGATCTCCACCATTTACCATTTTTAAATCGCACACATAAACTAAGCACATATCCTAATCCGATCACAGTCATCACGCAAATCACGCAACCAGTCAAAATCAAAAATGCTTCCTTTATATCAAGCAAGTCTATTATAATATCGCAAGATAATAATAATATCGTAAATTCCAGAACTCCTACAACAACGGTCAACAAATCAACCGGAATCCTGTCAACTGCTGTAAGAACAATCTCTTCTCTGTTTCGTCTGTGACCTGCTGCGCATGCAAGAAAAACAAAGGAAAGAATTGCTATCAAAACGCTGATTACCAATCCTTGTAAGATATTCGCATTTATGGAATAATAGAAATCAATAACCCAATTATACTGATTATACAAACTGTTTGTTAGTTCTTTGGGTACAGATTCTGGAACCAATGATACCACCCAATAATAATCACTTTGAATCGGTTGCGATACTACAAGGGTATAATTTTCATCGAGAAAATATCCAGCCTCATCAATAAAATATTCTTTTGAATAATTATTAGAGTCAATTAATATAAGCTCGCTACCATCAAGTTCTCTGATATTATCAAGTACAATAAGCCCCCAATTACCATAATTAAAAGTAGTATTATTTAATTCTGTTAAATGGATCGTATTTTTATTTCCATCAGCACTCAGAATTTTTTGTATGTACGTAATTTCGCCATCATTAGTTACTTGTTCTGCAAAATTATTAGCAAGATCGTCCTCTCCTTCATAGGGCCTTGTATAGTTGAGCTTATATGCTTCCTTTTCAAAATCATAATTATAATTATATACAATACCATTAAAATTCAATGAAATATTTTGTACAGGATAATAGTTGCCTTCTGCACGATAATACACAATTCCCTTTGTGATATCATAACAAATCCCATCTGCGTAAAGATATGTCCATTCTGATGAATATTCACTGGAATCACTGTTTTCTGCATCTGTCGCCGAGATATTATCATAATCCCCATAATAACCCACTGAAAACCCTTCTATCATAGTGCCATCATGGTTATTTTTTATCTGATACAGAAAAAGTTTTTTGGGGTCCAGGTTCTTTAGTTCTTCATCTGAGATATTTGTTTCTACATATGAAAGCTTATCATTGAAATTAATATCCTCCAGACTGTTCGATTTTATAATACCATATTGAAAATAATTCTCTGCCAACATTTTGGCATAAGTACTATTTTCACGATTCCGAAATGCTTTTATCGAATAATCTATATTTACTGTCTCATATATTCGATGCATTGCTTCGTCGTATGTTTTATCAAAAAGATTTTCTCCAATTCCTATCATTGTCAATGCACCTAGTGCAACTGCCCCTAATACTGATGTTACACAAAGAATCCAAGCTATTATTTTTGCAATGACAGATTGTTTTAGTCGGTCCATTCTAATCTCCCTCTTTTCCTAATGATTTTTATTGATATTTTCATAGCTCTAGTTTATATCCCCGTCCCCAGACAGATTTTAGATATCTTGGCTCCGCTGAGTTATACTCCAGTTTTTCTCGTAAATGCCTGATATGTACTGCCACTGTATTCTCGGTGCCATATGGATTGTCTTTCCATACAGCAGCATAAATTTGTGTCGGAGAATATACTTTTCCTGGATTTTCCATAAGAAGCTTTAAGATGTCATACTCTGTAGGCGTCAGTGATACTTTCTCCCCGTCAAGCATCACTTCCTTTGTACGATCATCAAGCTCAATACCTCCTATCACCAATAATTCATTCTCTTTCGGCATTGTTCCGCCGCCAAGCTGCATATACCGCCTTAACTGTGATTTTACCCTTGCCTGCAGTTCAAGCGGATGAAATGGCTTCGTTACGTAATCATCCGCGCCAATATTCAAGCCAAGTATTTTATCAGTATCCTCTCCTTTGGCAGTCAGCATAATCACAGGAACATTGCTCTTTTCACGAAGCTTTACCATAGCTGTAATTCCATCCATTATAGGCATCATAATATCCATAATCACCAAATGAACTTCCTCTCTTGAAATTACCTCCAAAGCTTCCGCACCATTAAAAGCTTCAAATACCTGATACCCTTCCGCCATCAGATAAATTCGAAGCGCCGACACAATATCTTTTTCATCATCACATACCAGTATGTTATACATTTCTTTTACCTCTTTTTTATCAGCGCCCGTTTCAATTATCCTGAGCGCTCAAATTTTATAATCATGATTAATAAACTTATTTTAACGGATTTTTCATTAAGTTCCAATGAGGAAAATTATTAAGAATTCTTTAAGAAACAAAATACCTGTCATGAAAGCCTGTTAATTGGCCTAAATGACAGGTTTAAACATGGTTGTTACCTTTCCTTTATAAAGCTGGATTATCCATAATACCAATAAATAGTGGAATTTCGTTTTCTATATCCATAATCATATACAAAAACGGTTCATCAAAAAAGACTTCTAATGGTTCTTCCATCACAGGCATCGCAGAGCGATACTTCATCATAACCTCTGTGACAGCCGCCGCTTCTGTTCCTGCCTCGTCCACAATGATTTTTGCTTTCTGCCGAACCAAATCAATATAAAGCGTATCGCCATTTTCTGATTCTCCTATCCGGCTAAAATCTGCTTTTTCAACGTCAAAACAAGTTTTTAATCCCATATTCTGCAAAAATGTATTCAATTCCTTATCCAAAGTTACTTCAAACTTCGGCAATTTCAGATTTACTATTTCAAGCTGGCTATTGTCCAATAAACCAGAAATTACTTCATCGGTAATTTTATTGCGCAGTTCACTGGTATTTCCTTCTTTGGATTTGAGTGCAATAAACGCAAAGGTGTTGTTACTTTGATTGACACTGCTATATGGAAGAATAACTCCTTCTGCAAAATCATTTGATATGTATTCCAATTCCGCCCTATTCTTATGCATCATATCTACTTTGACCTGTTCTCCATTTGCAAGATTAAAGTCTTCTGTATTTGTCATATGGCTCTCAAAAGGCATACTCCATTCCGCCTTAAAATAAAGCGCATTGAAAAGAACAAGTCCTGTACTTTCATCAAACGGATCTTCTATCATCTGTTCTATCAATCCATTGGTTTTATCTTCTACCCAACGATTCATTTTGTTCATTGTGTCCATATCAGACAGTTTTATTTGAAATGACTCTGCATTGGGTATCGAATGGATTGTATCAAGCCATGTCTGATTTACACCAAATCGTGTATCAAGCCATGCTGAATTTGCAAGAGACAGTGTCATATCTTCTGAGTTTTCAGAAAAACAATTCATGATATTACTAGAAACTTCTGTCATGTTTTCCCCCAATACCCTATGAAATTCAGACTCCGTATCCCCATTTGCGCCAAATCCTGCCATAGAAAGCGCTAAATAAGCAGATATCGGTGACAGAACTACATTCTCTTCACCTGCAATCTCATTGAAAAGAATGTAATTAAAATCCCTCAGTTCCTTATAAAAATCCGTGTCGCTGTCAATTTCCTGAATGTTTTTATCATCTTTTATGTTTGATTTTGATTCTGGTTCTTCTTGAATCTTGACCTCTTTCGCTTGTCCAAGCACACATGCTACTACTATAATTATTATTGCAAATGATATCATTATTTTCATCTTAATCCTCCATGTCGACTTAGATCGTATCTTAAAATGCTTTCTGCGTATTATAATACTATTTTCCTGCTTTGTATTACTCTTCACTTTCGAACCGAAATACATAACCATAATTTGAAGATGGTTCAAAATTGTCAAATTCCTCCTTGGTAAAGATACCTGTTAATTGATATTCTTCGGAAAGGCTTACCTGATAACCTTTGTCAACCAAACGCTGATGTTCTTTTTCCAACAATGCCTTTCCGCTCTCACTGCAGTTAAGCTGTTCATAACAAATGGTATCCTCATTCACTCTGTTGCCAAATATGTCTATCACAACCTGATAAGCATATTGTGGTGCGTCTGTTGTGTCTTTCGTATTATTGGCACCATCGTAATATTCTATCGCATCAATTAATTTTTGATGATAAAAATATTCACCCATTTGTGGGGATGCATAACTAAGCGAAGTTTCCGCATATTCTCTTAAATCATTGTTCTCTGGTTGTTTTGGCGGAAAACAATATATAATAGTATATTCTATCACTTCATCGTCTAATGCTGCCTCATAATCATTGCCTTTTGACAATTCATTCGCAAATTCTTTCGTATCACTGAATTTTTTCTCTGAAAAAGTATCCGCTGCATTTCCAGCCCCTGTCTCTTCCAATACACCCTCAGATTTTTCGGGTAAGTCTGTACGCAAACTTTCTTCTACCGCTCCATCTGCATGAAACTGGGATGTTGTATCTGCAGCAGGTGCACTTTCTGGCTCTGCGGTAGCTGCATCATTTATCTCTTCAAAATTATATTTAGACTGCTTTTGAAAGCTTATAACAGAGAGACAAACGATGGCTGCACAGGCTGCTGCGGCTCCCCATTTTTTCCACCTGACATTTTTGTTATAACCAACGTCCATTGCTTCCTCAACCAGATCATCACGAATATATTGCATATCTTCAAGCAAATCTTTTCCTCTCATAATACAATTCCCTCACTTTCCAGATATTTACGAAGCTTATTCCTCATACGGAAAAGTATTGATTTCACTTTGCTCTCACTGAGGCAGAATGAGTGCGAAATATCGCGAACCGAATCCATATACCAATATCGCCGAATAAATACCTTTCGCATTTCTAAAGACTGTATCTGCAGGAACTCACTGATAATACGTCCAATTTCTTCACTTTCCAATTTGCGTTCTAAGTCATTGGGAGCTGGTATACAATTTTCAAGCTCTCTGCTTAACTCCACAACGGTTGCCTCGCGTTTTTTTGCATGATAATAGTCATATTTACCAAATGAAAAATTTCTTGTCAGTTTGGCTAGATATGCAAAGAAATAGTCTGGCTTTTCCGGCGGCAGTGTATTCCATGTGGCATGGTATGTATCATTGACGCACTCTTCTGCGTCTTCTTTGTCATGCAAAATATTCATAGACAGATTTTGAAGCCGCCCGCCATACTTATTTGCTGTTTCTGTTACTGCTTGCTGCGAGCGCTTCCAATACAAATCAATTATCGCTCTATCCTCCATTATCATTTCCTCCTGTATTGCGCCCCCTTCCAATTCTATGTACACTCGAAATTTCTATGTGGCGATATTGTGATCGTACATTTTTATCTCACCAGAGCTATTTCCTACCTTATCATTCCTTTGTTCAAAAATAGTCTGGATATGGTTCGGGTGTTCGCTGTTCTATCCATATTTCCTTATCTTATATGAAGGAAAATTTATGCATACGTTGCAAAAAATTATCATATTTACAAAAAAGATTGGGGCTATCGCAATAAATAATGCACGAACAATGCTTATTGCGACAGCCTCAATTCCTTTTATTAAAACAATATCTTTTTTCTATCAAAAAGAAATATCAAAAAAATTCTCGTCTTTATCTCATCTCTTTTTCCGCTCAAAAAGCTTGATAAACAACGCGCCTAATACCGCTCCAAATGTATTCAAAATTAAGTCATCTAGTTCAGAAACACCTGTACCCAAAACATATTGCATTGTTTCAATAAACGATGAAAACAGAAATCCCATCAACATAATTGTCAGTATTTTTCGGTTTTTTTGCCATCTTTGATAGATACCAAATGGAACAAAACATGCAATATTCCCAAAAAATAAATAAAAACTTCTCATCCATGCACCATTTCGCAACATTGGAAGATATTCCCGAAACAGCACTTTATTTATTCGTCCAGTAAACAAACGTTCATAACTCAAATGTGAGCGAAATACGGTCATTCTTAAAAGAATTAAAATATAAAGAATATATATAAAGGTAATGATTTTTCGTTTCATAGTTCTATTACTTTCCTTGTAGTATCCATAGTCTCTCTTCTATTAACCCAAAATATACTTGTTCATATGAAATAATTGTAACAGTTCGTTCATGATTTTATACCCGATAGTAGAAATAAAGGGACACATTTTCATGTGCCCCTCAAAATTTTTATACTTTCAAAAGATTAGCACTGCTCAACGAGTTTCTTTAATGCTGCAAGTGCTTCATCTGGAAGCTTATCATAGCCTTCCTTCTTTGTTGCGAAACCTTCTACTGCATCTACACGATTCTGCATAGCATTCTTTAATGCTGCTACATACTCTGCATTTCCTAAATCTGGCTTGAAGTCTGCTGTCTTGCCTTCCCAATCATACATAATTTCAATATCATCAAAGTTGCCCCACTTCTCAAAGTTAGCTTTTCCTTCAACGATTGTTTCAAGAATGCCCAATGTATCAGCAGGTTTAACCTTTGTTCCCATGAAATCGCCTGTATTTACGATATAGCAGTCAACATTCTTCTCTTCTACAAGCTTCTTGAACTTCTCATAATCATTCACTAATGGATATGTTCTGAATGGATTTGCATAAGGAACGATTCTAAGTGCGTTCAAATCTGTGCCTGCTGCAACACGCTCTGCTGTAGATGTCTTAGTTGCAAGTGTAGCGCCCATAACAGATGCAAGTGCTGCACCCTTTAACTTAACTACAGGTGGAATTGTTGGATCTTTCATAATCCAGAAGATTGCGTTAACTGGTGCGTCAATCTTATCTACACGGTTTGGAGACCATAATTTAGATTTGATAGCACGTCCATTACCATTTCTGATATCTTCTGTAACTAACTGAAGCTTTCCATCTTCATCCAATGTAGCAGAGCAGTTCTGTGCAGATAACAGATACTCATTATCAGCGCAGCCTGTAGGATAATCTGCTGTCTTGTCAAAGTAAGTTGGCTCAAGTGCAATAGATGCACAAGAATCTGTATTGATAATGAAAGCATCATCATGAAGAACTTTGATGCCGCCAAATGCATCATACTTTCCAGCATGCTTAGCATGTGTTAAAGTAGATTTTCCTGAACCTGACAAACCATATACGGAAGCAACGAACTTCTTGCCGCCTTCAAGAGAATACTCTTTCTGTCCGCCATGGCATGATGCATAACCATTTCTGTTAGCAAGTGCCCATGCCATTGTAAGAGTACCTTTCTTGTGCTCACCAAAGTATCTCATACCAAGGATTGCTGCACAGTTCTGATTTGTATCAAAATAGCAAAGTGTAAGAGGATCACTTAAGCAGCTATAGTCAACATCTGGAGCATCATGAGGAGCCCACTGAGGATCAGAGAAAATGTAGATATCTGGCTCATTGCCATCTGCAATTGGCTTAGAATTCTTGTACATTTTTACATATTCATCTGACATATACTGGAAATTGAGCATCCAGTTATAAAGAATATTTTCTTCTCCTTCTGGAATCAAAAGGTGTGCTTTTGCCATAAATTCAGGATCAAGACCAATGAAGCACTCTGCATGATACATTGTTTTCCATCTTGTCTCATAAACAGCATCCATAACTACCTTGTCCAATTTTGCACTGTCTACACCTGGCTCACCTTTGATGCGGCGTGCTGCTGCATAACGACCTGTTACTGCACCGTCATTAAACAAAAGTACTCTTGAATCTTTCTCCAGTCCAAATGTCTCTCCGTCCTTAATTTTCATATCCGTAACAACTGTTCCCGGTGAATTCTTAGCTAACTCGTAAGCTTCTTTTAAAGTGTTTACCTTTACTACATTATTTCCGTAAAAAGCTGCTTCAATGATAGAACGTGTCTTAGAAAATCCTACCTTTCCAGCACCAATTTCAGAAATCGGATAATACGCTTTTGTTGACATACAAAATCCTCCTTAAGATAAAAAATTATTATATCTCAAACCGCTTTAGCAGCGGTTATGACCAATATGCATTGCTTTCTTTGAGCCATGGCATATATTGTTAATATTATCTCAAACTCTATCGCAAAAGTCAATAAAAAAATTGAGCGCCAGCGCGCTCAATTAGCAAAAAACTTCGTTTTTTGTTTCAATGATTTACTATAGCGCTATTTCCTATAAAAGTAAAAAAATTGAGCGCCAGCGCGCTCAATCTGCAAAAAACTTAATAATCAAATTGCTTTGTTGTGTTTAAAATAGTCATCAATGTCTTTCTTGATCTCCATTGGCGGCAGAGTCTTGAGCAAATAGCCTGCTGGTTTTAGAGATACTGCTTTTGCAACACTTTCCTTGTCTGTTTTTCCAGTCAGAAAAATAACCGGAATATCAGCAAAATCTCTTTCTGTACGAATCATTTCCAAAACTTGTCTTCCATCACAAACTGGCATTTCATAATCAAGCAAAATCAAATCTGGCTTTGCTAACGTAATACAACGGATTGCAGACAGCCCCGATTTTGCTAGTATAACTTCATAATCCTTATCCAGCAGTTTTTCCATTGCTTTGCGCACGAAATCAGAATCATCAACCACAAGAATTCTGTTCTTTTTAACCGTCTTTTCCTTATCAAGATATTTTTGAATCTCCGTCACTGCATTATCTACTTTTAAAGAAATAACCCTATCATTTTGAAGAAACTTCGATGCGATAATACAAAATGCAAAATATCCTTCACCTGTATCAAAAAGCATAGTAAACTGAGGATTGCTTCTTTCAAAAATTCTTTGAAATCTAGTATATGACAACAAATTTTCCTCTTTAAGTGTATACAGTTTACCAGAACCAAAGCGTTCTTGAACACGATTGGCAAATTGCTGTGCTGAAAATCTTACTACATTAATCAGCATTACATTCATGGTTTCCGATCCTGTATGCATGATACTGCCAATCGTTTTTAAAATTAATTTTTCCTCAAAGACCAGAATCATCTCCCACTGTTCACCCTGCTCAGTAGCATAAACCATTCTGTAATAAATACCTTTTCCAAACTTTTCACCGCCATAACAGTCACTGATCATTCGCGTGTCCAACTGGAACATATCATGCAAAAGAGAACATATCGTATGACTCATTGCTTCTTGTTCTTCCTCTGGCAAAAGCTTAGACCACTTGCTCGAAATTTGCCCTATCATTGCTTTGTCTTCTATCAAAGTATGTCCGATTAGCCAGCCAGCACAAACACTCAAAAAATGCTCAATTGCATCTATAGAATAATTGGTCCGCATCAGTTCCTTCTGCAATGCAGGAAGTGTGTTTTTTCGAAAATCCTCATGAAGCCTCCTATGCGTTTCAAATCCTGCATAGCCAATAGACAGCATGTAAGTTTCCTCTTCCGTGAAATGCTTTATTGCATGTTCTTTAAAATATTTAATTCCTTCCTGACAAGCCCACTGGCGCTTTTCTTCTTGATCTTCATTTGCAAATAATCTGTTTAAAATCCCAAAAAGTTTCTTATGTTCTTTATCAATAATATCTACACCAATATTATATCGTTCCTGCCATATCAACTGTTTGCTCATACGAACCTCCATATCAGAGCAGTTTGCTGCGGCCAGCGCGCATTTGAGGTTCTGCCTCAAATTGACTATCAACAAAATAGGCTATTGAGCTGATTTTGTTAATCTGCTCCGCTATCCTTATAAAGAACACATATTTTATTAATGCCTGTATCCATATCTTTACAAGGACTTTTTATTATAACATATTCTTTCGTGTCATTTTTGTCCTTTTTTTAGCAAAAAAAGTCAAAAAATCTGCAAACAGTAATAAATAAATTTTTTATATTTCCAAAGCGCGTGTTGCTGTTTTAAGCATTTCCAATTCTGCACCATCAAAATAAGGAGCAAGTTTTTTAAATACTTGTGCATGATATTCATTGAGCAGGTTCACATCAGCTGGCTCCATATATTGGATATCAACTGCGTTCAAATCAATCGGCACATATGTTAACTGACGGAATTCCATAAACTGTCCGTATTGGTTTTTCTCTCCTTTTACAATCTCAACAATATTCTCTGTCCGAATACCATGGCTGTCTGGAATATAAATTCCTGGTTCATCGGATACAATCATACCTGCTTCCAATATGGTTTCTCCACGTTCAGGTTTATATTGCCATCTGATACTATGCGGCCCTTCATGAACATTCAAAATAAAACCAATACCATGACCCGTGCCGTGCTTATAATCAAGTCCGCAATCCCACAATGGCTGGCGTGCGATTATATCAAGATTCCGCCCTGTGCATCCATACAAAAACTTTGCATTCGCCAAACGAAGCATTGCACAGGCAACCTTTGTAAAATGCATTTTCATTTCATCTGTGATGTCTCCCAGTGCAATTGTTCTGGTGACATCTGTCGTGCCGCCTGTATATTGTCCACCTGAATCTACGAGATAAAAACCATGTGCCTCTATCTTATCAGAATGTTCTTCACTAGCACTGTAGTGTGCCATTGCTGCATTGGACTGATAAGCGCTTATTGTCTCAAAGGACAAATCAAGAAATCCTGAGATCTCTGCCCTCATAGCATCCAGCTTTTTGCTGACACCAAGCTCGTCCATGGAAATTTTACCAGCATTTTGTTTCATCCAGAACAAAAATTTCGTAAGTACCGCACTGTCTTCTATGTAATACTTTCGAATATTTTCCAATTCTACAGAATTTTTAACTGCTTTCATCTGCTCTGTTGGATTTGCCTTGTCCACAAGCTCCGCGCGGTTCTGCATTATTTTGTAAAGCGTATAATTTATATCGCTGCTTGAACACCAAACATTGCCTTTGATTTCACAATTTTTAAGATATTCTACAATATCACTGTAATCTTTGTACAAAATCTTATTTGTATCCAAATAAGATTTTACTTCCTCTGTGAGTGCATCTTTTTGCAGAAACAGCACTGCTTCCTCTTTTGAGATCAATGTATAAGAAAGCGCAACCGGATTGCATTCTACATCATTGGCACGAATATTATAAAGCCACATAATATCATCTAGTTTTGAAATCAATAGATGCTGTGCCTTTTCCTCCGCCATTTTTTCACGTACTCTTGCAAGTTTTTGTACTACAGTCTCTCCGCAAAGTTCCGCTGGAACAAGCCATAACTTGCTGGACGGCATCGCCGGCCGATCCTCCCAAAGCGAAGCTGCCAAGTCTTGATCATATACAATCCTGACATTTTTTCCCTCAAAAAGCTTCTCCAAATCTTTTCCAAAAGATGCATCTACCACTCTGCCATCAAACCCAATTGTCTGTCCTTCTCCAACATGGTTCTCAAGATATTCTTTTATCGTGGGCACGCCTTCCTCATCCATCTTGAAAAGCACAATGCCAGAACCACGAAGTTCTCTCTCCGCCTGCACAAAATATCTTCCATCTGTCCAGAGCCCTGCTTCTTCGCTGCTCACTACCAAAGTTCCTGCTGAACCCGTAAAGCCGGACAGAAATTCTCTCATCTTGAAAAATTCATTCACATACTCTGAATTGTGGTAATCTGCTGTTGGTACAATATAATAATCTACTTTTGCTTGCTGCAAAATATTTTTTAATGCATCAATTCTTTGTTTTGCTGTATTCATCTTCTCAATAATCCTTTTCATTTTTCTGTGTTCCCTGCAACATGCTCACCGCAGAAGACGTACCAATTCTGTCACATCCTTCTTCAAGGAATTGTATCAGATCTTCCTTTGTCTTGACGCCGCCTGCTGCCTTCATTTTAACATCTGGTCCAATATGTTTTTTGAACAAACGGATATCTTCAATTGTTGCACCGCCTGTACCAAAGCCAGTAGACGTTTTGATATAGTCTGCTCCTGCATTGGTAACAGCCTTGCACATTGCAGTCTTTTCTTCTTCTGTCAAGAAACAGGTTTCAATGATAACCTTGAGAATATGTCCCTTACAGGCATTTTTTAAGATGCGAATTTCTTCTTGAACTTTATCAAAATCACCATTTTTCACGTCGCTGATATTTACTACCATATCAATTTCATTGCAGCCGTCTGCAAGCGCCTGATCAATTTCAGCAACTTTTGCAGATGTCACACTATATCCTAATGGAAAACCAACGACTGTACAGATGTTGATTTTTTCACCATATTTCTCATGAACTCTTTTGATGTATGCTGGCGGAATACATACAGATGCCGTCTGATACTGTATCGCTTCCTCACAGAGCTTCTCAATATCTTTCCAGGTTGCAAATGGTTTTAATTGTGTGTGGTCAATATGTTTTAAAATTTCGTTGTCTGTCATCATCTCTCAAATACCTCCTTATTTATATGTTTGTACTCTCATGGGAATCATTTTCAGTTATTCTTTCCCTTTTTCATCAAATTATCTATCTACCTACCAGATATTTTTTTTGCGCTTTCATCAAAATCACACCATAACAAATAATAACGACTACTGGCACAACACTTACCAAGGTATCTGCTATTGGATATAAAATAAATAGTTCAAGCGCCCCCAAAAGCCCTGATATCAAAAGCACTGCCCCTGCTCCAAATGTATACGGAAAAGTAAATTTGATAAATCCTTGTGGATCTTTTGCTCTATTTATGTGAAAACCCTTTCCCACCAGCATTTCTGGTATTTTATTGGTTGATTTCATCTGAACTGCCCAATAAACCATGTATACACCGCACGCCATAATGAGCAAATCCAATATCATTCCAAAATTCATGCCCTTCCTCATTTCTGCACTTTTATTTATTCCTCGATTTCAAGAAATTTCATCACGATAGATTTCATATCTTCCTTTTCGCATACAGTATCATGCAGTACAGGGGCGGTACGAATTTCTTCAATTGCATTTGGAACTTTAACATTCGCAAGCTTTGAAAGTGTATCAACAAGCTCAAAATCCCCCATTGCATCATATTTATGATCTATCGCATTCATTACACTTCTTGTAAATTTGAATGGACTTGCGGTTGACGCTACGACCACTTTGGTATGGTCATTTGTTGCTGACCTGTATTTATTCAAAACAGCAGCAGCCACTGCTGTATGGGTATCAATCACATATCCTGTTTTCTCATACAAAGCTTTTATGGTATCTGCTGTCTCCTGTTCAGAAGCAAAATTTCCGCAGAAATCAGTCATATTATCTTTCATATCAGGTGTAATCTGGTACTTTCCCTCTCTCGACAAAGACTTCATAAAAGCAGCATTTTTGTCGGGATCACAACCTGTTGACAGATAGATCAATCTTTCAAGATTGCTTGAGATTAAAATATCCATTGATGGAGAACTTGTAAGTACAAAATCCCTATTTCTGTCATACACACCAGTCTCAAAAAAATCGTACAAAACTTTGTTTTCATTGGAAGCACAAATCAGCTTTGCAATAGGAACTCCCATATTTTTTGCAAAATATGCTGCCAGGATATTTCCAAAGTTTCCTGTTGGAACTACTATATTAATTTTTTCGCCTTTTTCAATCTTATTTTCTTTCAAAAGTTGGCCATACGCATAGACGTAATAAACAACCTGTGGAATAAGTCTTCCAATATTAATCGAGTTGGCTGACGAAAACTGAAATCCTGCCGTATCCATCACCTTCGCAAGCTCTTTATCACCAAATAAATTTTTCACACCCGTTTGTGCATCATCAAAATTCCCTGTAATTCCCACCACAAAGGTATTTTTGCCCTTTTGTGTCACCATTTGTTTTTCTTGTATCGGGCTTACACCATTCTTTGGATAAAATACAATAATTCTTGTTCCCTCTACATCTGCAAAACCTGCCAGAGCAGCTTTTCCAGTGTCTCCGCTTGTAGCTGTCAGGATTACAATCTCATTTTTTACATGATTTTTCTTGGCAGATGTAATCAGTAAATGCGGAAGAATGGAAAGCGCCATATCCTTGAATGCTATTGTTGCACCATGAAAAAGTTCTAAATAATATGCACCATCTGCTTCTACAAGTGGTGCAATCACTTCTGTATCAAATTTACTGTCATATGCCTTATTGATACAGGACTTCAGCTCATCCTCTGTAAAATCTGTTAAAAAAAGCTTCATGACTTCATACGCCGTCTCCTGATAACTCATTTGCGACAATTCTTCGAGGCTTTTATCAAGAGTTGGCACATATTCCGGCACATATAACCCGCCATCTTCTGCAAGTCCTCTTAAAATTGCCTGTGAAGCCTTTACCAGCTCACTTTTGCTTCTTGTACTTCTGTAAAATAAATTCATCCCGCATTCTCCTCATATTTCATATTGAATTCATTATGGAAATTCTAAAAACCTGCAATCAAAAGTATATCATAATGCACTTCTATCTGCAAGCTGCGATCTATACAATCCCCAGCTCCTGGATTCTGCCATAAACCTGCTCAAAAATATATCTATATTCCTCGTTGCCCTTTAACACTTTTATAAACTTATGTTCGTCAAATTTGATATTGGTATACTTTTGATATTGAAAAGCCAATTCCCGCAATGTTTCTTTGGTATTAAACATTTGGCTCAAAGTATCTCTAGCATCATTCTTAAAATAATCTGCAACAAGTGCACAGTTGAAATCGAATAGTGGCGCCAAATGTTCAATTTTTCCTGTATCATTATTCATCATAAAACCATAATTTTGTGTATGTCTGTCTGTGTTGATAATAATATAGTCCAAAACAGGAATACTTGCAAACTTTGCTCCCCATTCTTCTATGCACTTCTTTCTGAAATCAATATTCAGACGCCTGCAATAATCCATAACCTCCCAAGCCTCTACAAAAGAATACTCCTCACCCACAAAATTCTTGCAAATAGAAACATGAGCCACCCCATCCATAGTGTTTTTAATGTCACTTACATAGGTAACATGTTCAATTGTATCCGAAAAGCATTCCAAAATCTCAGAAGACAAAACTTCCATTTTGGTGTTTACACATCCATTGGTTTTATCTGATTTTAAAAGATATAGGCTATCACCTAAATATACCCATCCTTTTCGGAACAATCCTTTTGTTGTCAGTTCCGGGCATATGATGCTTGTTGTGATTGTTGGGCTGAAACCGCCCAAGGACAAGTCGATAATATCTTTCAGTGTATTCTGCCTGATATTTATCTTGCTCCACTCATCTTCATCATCTTCCTGAATCCAATAACTGTCTTGAATAGACACCCCTTTGCATTTGATACAAACATTGACTCTGTTTTCCGTAGAGTCCACCTGTGGTATCTGAAAGGCGGCATAGATTTGCTTTGCATTGTCTCGTGATAATGACAGCATCCTGCTGCTTAAATAACTCTTTATAGTTTGTACATTATGTAAGATGTCTTTCATTCCTGAAGACTTCTTGATATTAGACCTTAAATAGAAAGGAAGAAGGTCCTCCCTTATCACTTCTACTATAAAGTCCGGTAAGTCAAAATATAGTACTTTGACATTCTTTAGCATCAAAAACATTATTAACCACCAACTAATCTATAAAATTATCAAATTTCTCGATAAAGTTGATTATAGCACAAAAAATATGCCTTCTCAATGATTTTTAATATTTGCTTTCTTATAAATGCCTCATTTTCTGTTTCGGTGCGTGCAAAAGTACCGGAAATTGTGTACTAAACTGTATGTATTTTAATTCTATCCACATATTTTTCATTTCTCCTACCAGTTGAATTTATAGGGTGAACTAACCGACACGGTTATAGATTTTTCAATTTTCTATGGTAAAATGGAATCAAAAGAAACAGGGAGGTGTTTAAATGAATATTGGATCCGTAATTATGAATAAAAGAAAGGCATTAGGTTATACGCAACAAACTTTGGCGGATAAATTAAATGTATCTTTTCAGGCAGTATCAAAATGGGAGAATGGAACAAATTATCCGGACATGGAAATTCTTCCTATGATTGCAAGTGTGTTGGATACAAGTATTGATTCCCTTCTGGGATATAAGTCTTTTGTGGTCTCTGATTATGATAAGCGATATGACACAGCAGATTATTATTGGGGAATAACCCCTAATAATTTATGCTATGAAATAATGAAGTTGCGACCCCCGGTTAAACCGTTAAAAGTGCTGGATATTGGCTGTGGAGAGGGGAAAGACGCCGTTTTTCTTGCCCGGAACGGTTATATTGTAACAGCTTTTGATTTGTCCGGAGCCGGAATAGAGAAGGGGAAAAAGCTTGCCGAAAAATGTAATGTCTATGTAGACTTTTTTAAAGCTGACATAACTGATTTTCGTGTAGCCGAATACTATGACATTATTTATAGCAGTGGAGTATTTCATTTTATTCAGCCGGAAATCCGGAAAGAAATCACAGCAAACCTGAAAGAATACACAAACGAAAGCGGCATACACGCAATCAATGTATTTGTAGACAAACCGTTTGTGGAAGTTCCGCCGGACAAAGATACCAATCGGTTTCGCTGGAATTCTGGAGAACTTTTTATGCTCTATCATGATTGGAAATTGCATAAGACAGAAGAAATCATTTTTGACTGCAATAGCGGCGGAATCCCGCATCAGCATTGCATGGATATTATGATTGCGGAAAGGATAAGATAATATCAATATGAAAACATTGTATGTTACTGATTTAGATGGAACTTTAATGCGCGATGATAAAATAATTTCAAATGAAAGTACCGCCATTTTGAACCGTCTGCTTGACCAAGGTATATTTCTTACATATGCAACCGCAAGATCGCTAGATTCTGCTTCTGAAATTACAAGAAATATTTCTTTTCATCTGCCTGTCATTATCCGAAACGGAACAATTCTTGCCGATCCTCAATCTAAGAGAGAAATTGATATTTCAATGTTTGGAGAAGAATTGCAGCACATAAAGCAGGCTTTAGCTGACACCATCATCCCTGGATTCGCAACCGCTTATTTTGGGTCGAATGAAGTAAAATTATGCCTATCAGGAAGAACGAATAAAGGTTTTCAGGATTATTTGCAAAACCATTCCGCGGACAGGCGTATTCGTATGGTTGATACAGAAGATAAATTGTATGAAGGGGAAACCTGCTACTTTACTTTTATTGCCCCCAAAAATGAGTTGCAGCCTCTTTATGAACGTGTAAAACAGATTGAGGGAATTAATTGTGTTTTTCAACAAGACAAATACAGACCAGAATATTGGTTAGAACTATGTCCAGGGAATGCAACAAAGGCATCTGCAATTCAAAGAGTAAAGCAGTTATGCGGTTGTCAGAGAGTAGTTGTATTTGGCGATTCGGCAAATGATATTTCCATGTTTCAAATGGCAGATGAAGCATATGCAACCAAAAACGCGATTGACGAATTAAAGGAACTTGCTACGGGAACCATCGAAAGCAATAATGCTGATGGCGTAGCAAAATGGTTAGAAGCACATTCATGACAAAGCGAGGAGCGACTATATCGCCCCTCGCTCTTTGCTCTTATGACAATACATATTTGTCATACAGTCTCTCTTTACAATTAAAAGCGCCAGAAATAAATTTTATTTCGCAAAGAAGTCATGTCCACCATACGAAAAGAGAAATGTTAAATTGGAATCAAACCATTGCACATTTTCGGGTGCAGCATACTTTCGTGCCATAAAAAACAATGCCCCTTCTGATACATCCTCACCTCTAAGAGCGCTGTATACCACATCCTTTGTGTCCTCCGTTACTTTAACTGTATGAATTGTTCCGTTGGAAACAGGAGAAAACTGTGCCACATTTTGTTTTTGCTGATAAACTACATCTGTAACATTGTTCGGAAATTTTTTATTTTTGACACGGTTTATCACCACATTTGCAACCAAAAGCTTTCCTTTTCTATCTTCTCCGCCTGCTTCGGCTTCAACAATCTTGAAAAGCGTCTCCAGATCCTTGTCCGACACGTCAATACAAAAACGCTGTTCCAATGTTCCATAAGAAATAACACGTTCCAAAGAAGCAAGTCTCTCAAGTTCTACATTTCCGGTTGTTGCCTGTACGACCACCTCTTGTTCGCAGACGCTACCTGCCTGTACATCATATTCCTTTGAAAAAAGAAGCATCATACCACAAACAATATTTACAATAAATAAAAGTATATAACTTTTTGAGTACATAATCTAATTTTGTTCCTCTCTGCTATTCTATTTACTTAAGTTGTAAAATTCCGTTCGTTTTACCTTTTATTAGTCTATTCCATTTTTTCAAAAAAAATTCCTAAAACTTTGTTAAGTTCTATTTCCTTCCCTCAATAATGAGGATTCATATGCAATCGGGCTGCTCACACGATCCATGCGCCGCTTTCGTGGTATGCTTCCTCTGTATAAAATGCAAAAAAGTACATGCTGCCATGCAACATGCACTTTTTTTGATTAATATACACAGACCCGTGCGAGAAAATATGCCGCCCAAGCGGCGCACGGTAACCAATTCTTATTTTACAGTTGTATACTCTGTTTCCTTCTCGCTCTCCTGCTCTTCGTCTTCCTCGTCATCAAAAAAGTCATCCTCGAAATCGTCATCAAATTCATCGTCGAAATCATCAAGATAATCAGGTGTCATATAGCGATATACGGCATATGCTATCGCAGCTATTGCAGCAACTGCACCGATAATTGCAAGTACCCAAAGCAATGTATTTGCCTTCTTCTCATTATCTTTTTTAATTTCATTTTTCGTACAATATTTACTTAAAATCTCATTACCTACTAAATTTTTATCTTGTAAATATTCTACTAAGTCATCCCACTTTTTCATTTAAAAAGCCCCTTTCTGATTTTATTTCACGCTCGGTAATATTCCGTTATATATATAATATCATCTTTTATGAAATTTTACTACCATTTCTATACAATTTCTCAAGTTAAATTTTTCTTACTTGTAAAAAGAACAAAACCGCAAACAATACAATAGCCTATAATTGCAACAACCGAAGCCTCTACGCCAAATCCGCCGCCGGTTAAAAAAATATTATCTGAAGGAATGATGACTGAAACAATCGGATTTCCATAAGCTTCCTGTTCTGTTGTAATATGCAAAATATCTGTTATCATAACAAAATTCCAAGCTGCATGAAGCAACACACTGTTACCAATGGAATTTTGCTTATATGCAATGACAGAAAACATAATCCCTACCAGCGTGCCACTGAAAACTAAGAGCAGAACGCTTGAAAAACCAAACGTTTCCATAGATGGAAGATGCAATAGCCCAAACAGAACAGATGGAAGCATAATTGCACTGTATTTATTCCACCCGCTTTCTATCAGTCTCATAATATATCCGCGAAACAACATCTCTTCTAGTATTCCCGATTTCACAGAAGTCATTACAGAAACAGCAACGATCAAAAGAATTTCACCAAAAGAAAATTTATGTACAGCTGTATCTCCTATCAGAAGAAATATAAAAACTACAAATACAGGTAATATGATTGCCGATAAAATACCCCTATTGTCAACAGCAAACGTAATACCAAACGCTTTCATATTCATCTGAAGCACTTTCGTAGTATAAAACCAAAACAGGAAATATGTAACTGCCAGACAGCCGCCCATTCTTAATATATAATAAAATTCTCTGATTTGAAGATGCACCACAGAAAAAAGCAGGTCAAAAAGCAGGCTGTTTAGCAGATCACCTGCCAAAAATAACAAAATATAAACAAAAATAAGTTTCCCTATTTTTGCTCTTGAAAAATCTTTTACATCCATAGTCAACCCCCATTCAGCAACTGCTCTTTCAGCGTTCAATGTTACTTTTTTAGAACATCTGTTTTAAATAATATAATGGGATAAAGTATAACACAGGTAAATCATAAAGTCAATCTACCTTTTCCCGTTCATCAGGGTATTGTTAACAGTTCAGCCATACAAAAAGGATATTCTGCTTTTCACAAAATATCCTCTTAGTTACAATTTCTAATATTTACAATGTTTTCTATGATTAAGCTACAACATACTTTTGAATTTGTGATAAAAATTCCTCCCGCTCTTCCAATTCTGCATGAATATCCAGAATCAAAGGCTTTCTGCAATCACAGCTCAATACTCCTAGAAGTGATTTTGCATCAAGATATGTATTTCTTCCACTTATCAAGTCAATATCATAAGGTGTCCCCCTTGTAATATCCACAAAATCTCTAACTTTTTCTACTGAATCAAGTAAAACTTTTACGCCCATAATAACTTCCTTTCCTTTATATTTACTGCAGGCTGCTATATACCGCCAAATTTTTATACCATCTTATCAATTATATGGGATTATCCATATAAAAATGCATTTATTGAAAGGTCCTTAGTTATTATCGCTTATTTTACCTTTTTGTGCAAGTTTTTTACTTTTTTTCTCTGTTATTATGTATACTTTACTATTTCTATCTTATTATTTTGTATATTTTCAACCAATTTATTGCCAAAAATTGCACATTTTAACTAATTTGCTATGTTTCTTTTCCTATAAATATTTTTTCAATTCTGAAATAATTTCCTCATATTCTGTTTCAGATAATGTTTTTCTCTTAGGGTCCATAGCAAACGTACTACCCCATTCAAATTCATCTTCTTGATACTTAGGTACCAAATGAAAATGAAGATGATGTCCAGTATCACCGTATGCACCATAATTAACCTTATCCGGTGAAAATGCTTTGTGAATCGCCTCAGCAACATGATTAACATCTGCAAAAAAAGCATTTCGTTCTTCTTCCGAAAGTTCTGTCATCTCGCTGACATGATGTTTGCTTGCTACAATCACTCTTCCTTTATGGCTTTGTTCCTTGAATAAATATACCTTTGAAGCATTTAATTCACATATTTTTATTCCAAATTTTGCTACAAGTTCACCTTCCATACAATATGAACAATTTTTATCTATCATACACTATTCTCCTAACTTATAATGATGTACGCTCGAAATATCAGGCACAAAGAGCCTCCGAGAGCACATGAATTCCCTATGAAGACTGCTTCAGTTTCTGGAAATGACGTTCCAGAAGTGCTACTACCTCATCTTTGTCCTCCAGTTTATCCAATATCACACAAGTTCCAAAAAGATCGTCATATTGAAATAACAACTTATATGGATCTCCTTTTATCATAAACTGGGCATCTCCTTCATAAGGCTGAAACAATTCTTTTCCCATCTCGTCGGCAATGCTCTTTGCCAGCAAACGGATAGGTTCCGAGCCCCAACCATTTGTTTCTATTACAATCCATCCATCTTCTTGTGTTATCATCTGAATCTTATATAGCATTTCCTAAGCCTCCTGTTTATGCAATAAAACGCTGCCTAAATAGACAGCGTTTTAATATTGTAGAATGGATGCCTATTTCTGTACAAGATGTACTGCAAATCCACCAATTTCTTCTTCCATATAGATCGCTGTAAGTTTTCCATTCTTTACTACAGCCGTATCTTCAATAAACTTAACACCCTTGACAGATTCCAGATAGTTCTTTGCACGTGCTACGCTATTGGTGCCAATTGCAATATGCCCATTTGCACCACGTCCTATTTTCTTCATAGCCTCAATTTCAATACCTGCGAAAATAGAGCTGTTTCCTACCTTCTTGGTAAAGCCAAACAATTCATCATATCTGGAAGCAACTGAATCTGCTGCTGCTTCGTCCTCGCAGTTTACACCAATATGTCTGAGTTCAAACCCAAGCATTGTTCTTACTGCTTCTTCTGTCAGTTTCTGAATCTCATCATATTTTCCGGCAGCAACCAGATCTTTCTTTACCATCCAAGATCCGCCACATGCTATAATCTTGTCAAATGCAAGATACTCACAAATATTCTTTGCAGAAATACCGCCTGTAGGCATAAATTTCATCTGTGTATAAGGAGCAGCCATAGACTTAATCATATTCAATCCGCCTGCTGCTTCTGCCGGGAAAAATTTTACAACTTCGAGGCCAAGCTCAATCGCTTGCTCTACATCAGAAGGATTTGCTGTACCAGGTGTTACAGGAACGCCTTTCTCAATACAATACTTTACAATCTTTGGATTCAATCCTGGACTTACAATAAATTTAGCGCCTGCATTCACAGCACGATCAACCTGCTCTGTTGTAAGTACAGTACCTGCGCCAACCAGCATTTCAGGAAATTCACTTGCCATAATCCGAATAGACTCTTCGGCAGCAGCCGTTCTAAATGTAACCTCTGCACAAGGAAGTCCGCCCTTCACCAAAGCTTCTGCCAATGGTTTTGCATCCTTTGCATCATCCAATACAACAACTGGAACGATACCAATTTTACTGATTTTCTCTAATACTTCGTTCATTTTTTCCCTCTTTTCATTCATATTGATAATTGTGACAACATAGGCTATTTCGGCTGTTTTCCAATATAAGCCAAAATACCACCATCAACATATAAAATATGTCCATTTACACCATTTGATGCATCTGATGCGAGGAATACCGCAGGTCCGCCGAGTTCATCTGGCTGCAGCCATCTGTTTGCAGGGGTCTTTGCACAAATAAATGTATCAAATGGATGTCTGCTGCCATCAGGCTGTCTTTCACGCAAAGGAGCCGTCTGAGGTGTTTCAATATAGCCAGGTCCAATACCATTGCACTGAATATTAAATTCACCATACTCAGAACAAATATTTTTGGTAAGCATCTTTAATCCGCCTTTTGCCGCTGCATATGCAGATACTGTTTCACGGCCAAGTTCTGACATCATGGAACAAATGTTTATAATTTTCCCATGTCCTTTTTTAATCATAGAAGGAATAACTGCTTTGGACACAATAAATGGAGCGTTTAAGTCAACATCTATAACCTGTCTGAATTCTGCTGCTGTCATTTCACACATTGGGATTCTCTTGATAATGCCTGCATTATTTACGAGAATATCAATTACGCCAACTTCACTTTCAATTTTTGCCACCAATTCATTGACTGCATCTTCATTGGTAACATCACACACATATCCATGTGCATCAATGCCTTCTTCTTTGTATGATGCAATTCCTTTATCAACAAGTTCCTGTTTAATGTCATTAAATACAATTGTAGCACCTGCATTTGCCATTGCTTTTGCAATTGAAAAACCAATACCATAAGAAGCACCTGTAACAAGTGCAATCTTTCCTTCTAATGAAAACGGATTTGTGTTCGTCATCTTTTTGTTCCTCCTTATTATTTAGTCGCTGCGCGACAGCTCTTAAGCTAAAGTCCCTTTGACGCACTCTCAGGAGAATAATTTTCATTCTTAAGTTCATTTCATTAAAATTATTCTCTTGCGTCTTCGTGACTTTATATCTCTGTATTTTTATTATCTTTTAGCGTTGTACACGTCCGGAAGCATCGCCGCCTGCGAGCGTCTCCACTTCTTTTCTTGATACCAAGTTGTAATCGCCAGGAATGGTATGCTTCAATGCGGATGCAGCAACACCAAACTCCAATGCCGCCTTGAAATCCTTGCCATCTAACAATCCACAAATGACACCGCCCGCAAAAGAATCACCGCCGCCTACACGGTCAATAATCGGATGGATTCTATATTCCTTAGAATGATAAAATTCTTTTGTATCTCTTGCATAAATACATGCGGACCAGCCATTATCAGAAGCAGAATGGCTTACTCTGAGTGAAGAAACACAGTACTCAAAGTTATAATCTGCAATCATCTGTTCAAAAATAGACTGATAGCCAGCAAGTTCAAGATCACCACTTGTCACATTTGTATTTCCCGGCTTGTATCCTAATACTAATTCTGCGTCCTCTTCATTTCCAATACAGACATCAACATACTGCATAAGGTTTTTCATAACCTTTTGTGCTTTCTCAGATGACCATAATTTCTTTCTGAAATTCAAATCAACAGAAACTTTTACACCATGTTTTTTTGCAGCCTTTAACGCTTCTTCTGTAAGCACTGCTGCGGAATCAGAAACCGCTGGTGTAATGCCTGTAAAATGGAACCAGTCAGCACCCTCAAAAATCTTGTCAAAATCAAAATCAGCCGCTGTTGCTGTAGAGATTGAAGAATGTGCTCTGTCATATACTACCTTAGAGGGTCTCATTGCTGAACCAGATTCCAAGAAGTAAATGCCAAGCCGTTCGCCGCACTTTGCAATATTGTCTGTGCCAACGCCATACTTTCTCAAAGATGCAATTGCACATTCTCCCAGCTCATTGTCAGGAACCGCGGTTACAAAGCTTGCATCATGCCCATAATTTGCAAGCGACACAGCCACATTCGCCTCGCCACCGCCATAGTTGATGTCAAACTCGTCTGCCTGAATAAATTTCTCGTTGTTGGGTGTCGAAAGTCTTAACATAATTTCACCCATTGTAACTACTTTTTTTGCCATGATATTATTTTCCTCCATTTATTTTTTTGCATACGCTATTTTATTGTCCTATTCTATTTACAAGGTCACACCCTGCTTAAAGATTGCCATATCATGAAATCCTGCAAGCTCACTTTTTACTTGTTTTCCAGAAGCGATTGCTACTACTTCATCAAATAGTCGCTTTCCTGCTGCATCCAAATCCTCACCTTCTGCAACCACTCCAGCATTGAAATCAATCCAATTTTCTTTTTTGCCAGCAAGTCTTGAATTGCTTGAAATTTTCATCGTTGGTACTGGACATGCAAAGGGGGTTCCACGTCCAGTCGTAAATAGTACAATATGAGCACCGCTTGCTGCAAGTGCGGTTGATGCTACCAAATCATTTCCAGGTGCACTCAAAAGATTCAGACCAGATGTTTTTACCATTTCTCCATATGCAAGTACACCCTTCACAATCGCATTTCCTGATTTTTGTGTACAGCCTAAAGACTTGTCCTCAAGTGTAGAAATACCGCCTTTTTTATTACCTGGTGATGGATTTTCATAAATTGTCTGATTATGACTCTTGAAATAATTTTTAAAATCATTGATCAAATCAACGGTCTTGTGAAACAGCTCTTCATTGGCACAACGGTTCATAAGAATTGTTTCTGCGCCAAACATTTCTGGCACTTCTGTCAAAATCGTAGTGCCTTTTTTGCTTATCAGAATATCTGAAAACCGTCCAACAGTAGGGTTTGCTGTTATTCCTGAAAATCCATCGCTTCCACCGCATTTCATACCAACGACAAGTTTTGATACGCTGATTGGTTCGCGTTGAAACTGCGCTGCATACTCCGCAAGCCCTTTTACAATCTCTACACCTTCTGCAATCTCGTCGTCACTTTCCTGTGAAACAAGGAATTTCACTCGTTCAGCATCTATCTCACCCAAGTATCCCTTCAAAACATCAATATTGCTGTTCTCGCAGCCAAGACCAAGTACAAGTACTCCGCCAGCATTGGGATGATTGATTAGATTGGCAAGAATCTGCCTAGTATGTTCTTGATCCTCTCCCATTTGTGAGCAGCCGTATGGATGTGGAAACGCACATATTGCCTCAATGTTTTCTCTGACAAGCCCCTTGGAAAGCTCTGCAATCTTACTTGCCACATTATTGACACAGCCAACTGTAGGAATAATCCAGATCTCATTTCGGACACCGACTTTTCCATTTTTACGGTTATAGCCCATAAATGTGACATCTTCTGTATACTGTTCCTCTGCCAGATCTGGTTCATAACAATATTCTAACAAATCTCCCAAACCTGTTTTCAGATTGTGCGTATGAATCCACTCACCTGTTTTCACAGCAGCTATTGTGTTTCCAATACGGAATCCATACTTGATAACGGGTGTCTGCTCTGGCATATTCACAAGCGCAAACTTATGACCTGCCGGAATTTCCATAACAGTCGTTATCTTTGTATCGCCCACATCAACGGTTGTATTTTCAGGAATTACATCGAGTGCTACAGCCACATTATCATTTTCATTTATTTTAATAAAATTTGCCATATTTCGTTTCCTTATTCTTATTTAGAAATTTTTTTCCATTGCTTTTCTCATGCCAAGTGTTCTAATATCTTCAAGATAAGCTGTGACTGCATCTGCAAGACCTTCTGTCTGTGTCAGATCCTGGCCATGAAAATCTGTATTGCTAAGATATGCTTGTACAAACTCTGCGGAAGCTTTTTCACTGTTTGCTGCAAAGAATTCAAGCACTGCCATATCATCCATAATGTTGTATTCTTGTCCATCCCTGTGACCGATAAGCGCCTTTTCACGAATCTCATTTCCTGTATAAAATGCCATCAGTGCTGCAATTGAAAATGTCAAATGCTTTGGAAGCTCTCCGGTCCTCTCTTTATAAACCAATAATGATGGCAGGCATCTCGCTCTCCACTTTGAAACAGAATTGAGGGAAATTGAAAGCAAGGCATGTTTAATATATGGATTTTTGAATCTGCCATCTACCGCAGCAGCAAAGTCAAGCAAATCCTGCTTGGGCAAATCAAGTGTGGGAATTACTTCATCATAGATAGTTTTGTGCATGAAATCCCCAATCAATTCATCTTCCATAGATTCTCTTACATAATCATTACCAGCAAGATAAGAAGCAAGAACAAATGATGTATGGGCACCATTTAAAATACGAACCTTTCTCTGTTTATATGGTTTCTGATTGTCTGTAAATACAACCGGAAGTCCTGCATCTGGAAGCGGAAACTCCTTGCTGATATCTTTTGCACTTTCGATAACCCAGAGACCAAATGGTTCCGCTGTTACCACAATATTGTCACGATATCCAAATTCTTTCCAAAGCTCCTCTGCATCATCACGCGGATATCCTGTAACAATACGGTCAACAAGTGTAGATGTAAATACACAAGCATCGTCAAGCCATGAAAGAAATCCCTCCTCAAGGTTCCAAAGTTTTGCAAAATTAACAACACATTCTTTTAAATGGATTCCGTTATCGTCAATCAGTTCAACTGGAAGCATCACAAGCCCCTTATCCGCAGCACCATTAAAATGTTTGTATCTTGTAAATAAGAATTTGCAAAGTTTTCCAGGATATGTCTTAGGAGGGTTAGCCTCAAATTTATCTGTTTCATCATAAACAATACCTGCTTCTGTCGTATTGGATACAATATATCTGAGGGAATCTAACTTGGCATAGTCACTGTATTTCTCATACTCTTCGTAGGCATCTACGATATCTGCAACGCTTGTTACTACTCTCTTGATTACTTTTGGCTCTCCATCAACAATACCTCTTAAACATACTGTGTATTGACAGTCTTGCTCATGAAACATATTGAGAATTCCAGCACCATCAATAGGTTTCACTAGAACAATATCTCCATCAAATTTCCCTTGTTCATTTGCAATATCAATAAAATAGTCAACAAATGCACGTAAAAAATTGCCTTCTCCAAACTGAAGTACTTTAATGGGTCTTTCTTTTTTTCTGGTCTTTGCCGCGTTTAATAATTCCATTTTGCTTTTCTCCTATCAATTTTTCAATTCTCTGGTTTTATGTAACTGCTTTATTTTTCGTTGTAAAAATGTTTCGTGCATTGTAAGCACTTACATTATTATCTTATATCGTTTCATTCAGAAAGTCAACTGTCTTTTCACTACATTCTTCAAGACAAAGTAACAGTTCAGCCTTCAGCTTCCTGTTACACCCAAAACAATATTTGATGAAAGCGGTTACATTTTTATTCAATTGTCAATGTTCTATTCTCTGTCGTACTTTATCAATTCTTTTCCATCGACCCAAACGCTCCTGCTGATCACAAGCAAGTACTTCTACCAAAAATCTGCTGATTTCCCAGAATATCTGCTTTGTCTCATCATTCATTTTTGTATATTCATGCATAATGGAATGTAATTTTTTCGCGAAATCTCCCCCTTTTACATTTTTTAAATCTGTCAATGTTTTTGCTTCTGTCACCTCTATTATTTTGAAAAGGCTATCTATAAAGTCTCCTACTTGTTCTATCTCTAACGCAAATATCCATTGATTGATACGATCATAAAGCTCTTTGCGTTTTGGAATTTGTTTTTCTGAACGTTCGAAATGATCGCCTTCTACGATCCATGAAAAGCAAATATGCTGTTGTGTACCTATTTTATCACTCTTTATCACTTCATAATCTGCATTCTGCTCCATCAACATTCCTACAAAAGATTCATCTGGCAGAATCTTTAGAATCTTGTCCTTTATGCCAGCATAATCAAGAGTAGACATAAAATCCGGACGAAAACCTGGCCCATCCATATTATATATTTTTCCAATTCTGCGCTTTATTGCGTCCTCACATGTCATAGCAGCATAAACTGCTAAATTTCCCCCTTTGGAGTGTCCTCCCAAATATATTCTAAGATTTTTCTTTCTGGCAAGCAGTTTTGCCACTTGGTTCAAATACTCTGTACTTTTGATCTGCGCCCCTACAGGAGTGCGGTAAGCCATATAAAAATCTTCCTTCCACCCTATCAACGAGTCATCTGTTCCCCTAAAAGACAGAAATATATCCCCATTTCCTAACAAAAATGTGACCGCACAAAACTGTACATCCTCGTCCGCATTTGTTTCCTCAACAAGATAATTGGCCTTTGTGCTCCGGTATCTGCGGCAAAAAGCTATCTTATAAAAAAGCTCTCTATTTTTATCAAGTTCCCATTTCACAGAGATAAAATTGCGCCAATCCATCTGCTGTGCTACATCGCATAGTGCGATAGCGGGTTCATTATCTTCAATTCCTGGAATAATTCCATTAAATATAAAGTAAGAAAGATGTGAAAAAACAAGTCCATCAATTTCGCAAAAGGGCTTTTCCGCAAAGGTAAAGCCCCCAAATTCATATACATATGAAATTATGTCTCCCATAAAAAATTAAGTCCTCCATTTTTAGGTAGAATCTTTTGCTGCCTTAGAAGTATTTTCCACACGACTCCGCCATGTCCGAGCCTCAAATTGCCGATTAGAAAAATGAATACATCATGAGTTCTTTAATCTAGTCCTTCAATACAATGTGCCATCATAGTATTCTAAAAGCAGCCCCACAACATTATTATATTGCAATACGCCTTCTTCAACACCATTTAATTTTAAAGTTGTATCCATGAATGTATTGGATACTTTTTTAACAGTAGCCGTACTAACAACTGCTTTTTTTTCAACTTCCTGCCAATTTTCTTTTGTCAGAAAAATATTATCCTCTGCCACAACATCACGGATTCTAATATGGCTTTTATAAACACTTCCATTTTTTTCAATTGATTCAATAAAATCTTTATTTACATAATCTAATACACTTAAATATCCACAATACTGTAGAAACGGATCGTCTGAACGAATACAAGCCAAAAATCCAATCAGATTCGCGTCATCTTCATAGATAAATCCTTTTGTATGGGCAAGTTCATGACAAACAGTAGGTGCTACATTAGTAATATACATCACAGAATTAATATTCGCTTCCATAGAAAACGGAAAATAATAACCCATAATATACTGTTGGCTAAAAAATTCAGAACATGTTAAATATTTAGGCGTCACATAAAAACCAGATAGTTGATCATAGTCCTCACCAAGCTTTTTCATAGCCTGCCTTGAAGCTTCAATCAAATCTCCATCATAATATACAGCGCCACTGTCATCATGATCGACTTCATCTACAAGGGTATTGCACTGAGCAACAATATAATCCCTAAGCGCTGCCAAATCTTTTTTGGTATAGACTTTTGATTGCTCCTTGTTCTGTGAATATGTAGTGGTTTGTACTATCACATTGCCAGAAGTACTTGCAACCAGTGTGTCAGGCTCTGTGGCATGTGCCATATACTTTTCCGAAAAGCTAGAGCCATGATATAAAATAAAACAGTTTAATGTCATCACATAACAAACAATAAGTGCTGTCCATGCATAAAATATGCCAAATTTTCTGACAGCTTTTTTGAATTTTCTTTTACAAATGAGGTTATATACAAAAAGACAGACTCCAAACAAGGTGATTGCCACAGCCAAAACAAGCATAATCTCGCCTACGCTGATTGGCACCATACTCGTAAGGCGTGCGTAGGTATTTAGCCATATCGGAAAAATATGTTTGATATACCAATCACTGAATGGAATACTTTTCCATGATGCAATATTTAATATTATAACACCTATCATGCCTATTGCAAACAAAATCTTGTGCAATTTTTCTTTGCCTACTTTTTTTCCTCCGCTTCTATCCATCATTTTTTCCTCCAGTAAATGTCATCGACAACTGTTTCATATCTATTTTAACGCATTATTATTATTAAAATATAAATAAATTGTGAACATTCACCAAAAGAAAACAAAAATCAATCTATCTTACCGAAACCAAAAATTAATTCCAAATATAACATTATTACACAATAAATGACTCATATCTTCCCGTATCAATCAGACTGATATTTGCATTCAGATACACGCCATTCTCACGATAATCCATATTGTACACTATCGCATTGTCATTCAGATATGATACGATATCTCCTCTTTCATAAGGAATCAATAAATCACAAACCTTATATTCTTTGGAAAGCTTCCCCGCAATCAATGTCAGCAGCGTCTCAATACCATTTTGTGACTTGGCTGACATATATATTCGATCTTCCCCCTGTACTACCGCAGATTCACCCATTCCACACAAATCCGCTTTATTGTACACATAAATCATTGGTATTTTTTCTGCTCCAAGTTCTCTTAGCGTTTCCTCTGTCACCTTAATATGCTCCATATAATTTTCATTGGAATAATCCACGACATGGATAAGTAAATCAGCCTCCTGAACTTCCTCTAATGTCGAGCGAAACGCTTTTACAAGATTATGCGGCAAATTTGAAATAAATCCCACGGTATCTGATAACAAAAATGCATTTTGACTTGGCGGCACAATTCTTCTGACAGTTGTATCGAGTGTCGCAAAAAGCATATCATTTTCAAACACTTTCTTCTCTTCATCCTCAGCATATGTGGAAAGTAGAGAATTCATGATTGTGGATTTACCAGCATTCGTATATCCTGTCAAAGATACTCTTGGAATACCTGAATCAGCCCTCTTTTTGCGCTGTATTTTTCGCTCTCCTGTAATGTTCTCAAGTTCACGCTTCATATTTGTGAGGCGCTGTTCCAACCGCCGTCTATCCAATTCAAGCTTTTTCTCGCCTGCGCCTTTGTTACTCATGGCGCCGCTTGCGCCACCTTGTCTTGACAGTGCATCATGGAGCCCAACAAGTCTAGGAAGCATATATTGCAGTCGTGCTGTCTCGACTTGAAGTTTTGCTTCTCTTGTTCTCGCTCTTGTGGAAAATATCTCTAATATGAGTGTTGTCCGATCCATAACCGGACAGTCTAATTCCTTTTGTAGATTTCTAAGCTGTATCGGAGACAAACCATTATCAAATATTACAAGATCTGCCTCCAATGCCCTTACCATATCATATACTTCCCGCACTTTTCCTGCACCAATATAAGTAGATGCATTTGTACTGTCCATATTCTGTTCCAAACATCCAACAGGCTGCATGTCACACGCCTTCACTAAGCTCATCATTTCATCTATTGCAAATTGAGACTTCTCCGTTTTTCTGTCTACAGTTTTATTTACCCCTACAATAAGCGCTCTTTCCATAACAAACCTCCTATTCTAAATCGCTGCGCGATTTTACTGACCAGCAAAAATTAAGTTTTGTTGTATTATAAATACTGTGTCACATACTCATTTATTTGATACCATTCTGATTCATTTAATCATTCATTTGTTGTCCAGAAATACATATGAAACAAAGAAAGCTTCATTCCGGCAGCAAAAACTTGGGAGGATACTGTCATGAAGAAGCTTTCTTGTAAGGATTACTATATTGAAAAAGAGTTAAGTGAAAAGCATTTAAAATGCTTATTCGTGATGGAGTTATCACGAATCTGTAAACAATATAACAAATTGTCTGACAATTGTCAACACCTTCCATTAATTTTCTCTAAATTAAATTTTCTTATTTTTTATTGACAATTTTTCCATATATGTGTATACTGAAACATGTCGTTGAGTTATACATATATATCGGGGTGTGGCTCAGTTTGGCTAGAGCGCCACCTTAGGGAGGTGGAGGCCGCAAGTTCGAATCTTGTCACTCCGATTATAAAAATACCGCAGAATCATAGATTCTGCGGTATTTTTGCATTATATGAATTAGTTATTGAGTCATATTTTTCTTTTCTATTTTTTACTTTTCCCACTGCTGCAATACAGATGCAAATGCTGGTATCAACTGTTTCTTTCTTGAAACTAGATTTCTCAATTCAATCGTTTTTTGACTCTTGTGAATTTTGAATGCTTCTCTTGCCAGTTCCTTTGAACGCTCTCCAAAACACAAAAGTTCTGTCTTTTCATACACAATATTGGTAAGCATAAAAAAGCACATTTCCACAGGAAGTTCTGACATATGTTCCTCTATATAAGGTTTAAGCTTCTCTCTGATCGCATCAAGTTCCATGCTGTTCATAGAATTAATTTGACCAACACTAAAGTCAAAACCATTCACTGAGAAATTTTTATAATCCTGATTAAAAATTTCCTCTGCTGTTTTATCACCTAGGCTGCTTCCTGCTCCAAACATATTCATTGCAAACGATTCAATTTCTACACCACAAATTTCAGAAAGTTTCATTGCTGCGTCCTTATCAATCTCTGTGACTGTTGGTGAATGGAACATCAATGTATCGGAAATAATAGCAGACATCATAAGACCAGCAATATTTTTGGGAATCGCTATTCCTTTTTCCTGATACATCTGGTAAATAATGGTCGCCGTGCAGCCAAGCGGCTGATTTCTGAAATAAACAGGTGTAACAGTTTCTAATGTACCAATTCTATGATGGTCAATGATTTCTAAAATTTCTGCATAATCAATGCCATCTATTGTCTGTGAACGCTCATTGTGATCAACCAAAATCAATTGTTTCTTACGCAAATTGAGCAAATTCCGGCGTGAAACCATACCAACATATCGGTCCTCTTCATCAAGAACCGGAAAATCATGATACCTTTTCTTTTTCATAATTGCCTTGATATCTTCTGTTTTATCGGTCACTCTAAAGGTAGTAAGTTTATTGCGCTTCATAAAGTATCCAATAGGCATACTCTGATTAATCAGTCTCGCCACGGTAGCAGTATCATACAATGTACTTATCAGAATACAATTGTGCTCTTTTGCAAAAATCTGTATTGTTTTTGAAATTTTCGCACCCATTGTAATAATGACACAAGAAGCCCCCATCTCAATCGCACAAAGCTGTGTCTCATAGCGGTTTCCAAGGATTACCATATCCCCTGCATGTATGTAATTTTCAAGAACATCTGGATTTGCTGTTGCGATAACTACCTCTCCATTGTCAAAATAGCTGTCCTCATCTCCAACTATCATCTGTGCATCAAGTGTTTCCAGAATATTTTTGTAAGATGTTCTTGCGCGTGATAAAATACAATTGTCATACACGTCCATATATGCATTTGCAATATCGCCGATTGTAATAATACCTGTAAGCTTTCCATCGTCTATGACAGGAACTGTAACATCACCTCTGTCGCGCATAAGATGCCATGCTTTCTTGAGCGATACATCCTCTGTTACACCTTCCACTTCATTCATATCAATGTCCCTCACATCTGTCATCACATTATGAAGATAGACAGGATGTTCTGCATGGAAAGCACGCAACACATATTGCGTTTCCTGATTAACCTGCCCTGTTCTTGCAGGGATATACTTTACAGTATCATCACACTTATTTTTCAAATATGCATATGCAATCGCAGAACATATAGAATCCGTATCTGGATTTTTATGTCCAACAATATATACTGGTTTTTTGGCCAATTCCATATTATCCATATTTTCTTTATCCTTCCTGTATAAAATTTTTTGTGCTGTCACGCCAATTTGATATAATAATCCTAACGATAATAAGTTTTAAAGTCAAGAATTTGTATTATTTTTTATTGATTAATCCTTTTATTTATGCTACATTAATAGTATTCAGAGAAGCAACTGATTATGTCGTTAAATCATTGAAAAGTAGCATACATTAAAATACGAACAAATCGGAAAGGCACATAGAATTTAATAACCAATACAAAATTCTTCTGAACACAGAAATATCCGAAACAATATTTTAACATTTCAACAAACAAAATTTTTTCTTTTCTTAAAACAACGACAATATTAATATGTCATCTTTAGTAACTGCCCAGCAGGTCGCGCGTCTTTTGTACTGACTGTTAGACTGCATATTAGCTGTTCAAATCTCACGATAAATCGAGCAGAGTCTGATTCGATGATTTTATATGAACTTTTGCTCATAACTATGAAGGTCCATTTTTATTATCACTGCCGCTGTTAAACAACACAATACACAAGATGGAGCTATTATATGAATAAAGATATACAAAAGAATAAAAAAATTGATACCATTCGAATGAAAGACATTATATCTCAGCTTACAGATGTCATTTATCTGTTGTGCAATGCCAAAGGAAATAATATTGCTACTGTTTTGGAACAGTTTACAAATATCACCGCAGAAGAACAAGAAATATTGAACCTGATTTTTCCTCATGATACAAACAACTAAACAATATTGACCAAAGCGGCTAAATTTGTTCCTTTTTTTGTTGTTCGATTTTTCTTTCAAAACTTATGCAATTGAGCAGGGAAACGACCTGCTGCCGCGCTGGGTGTGTGTAATCAAGTAGGGAAGAGTCATCTTCCTCTACTTGCTGCACGCCCCGTGTGCCGCATTAGCGGCATAATTTCTCTGCACGGGTCTGCGCATAAAAAGCCTCAGATTTCATATGATATCTGAGGCTTAATTTGTATGGGTTTCTGTATTTAATATAAACTTATACCAGAAGCATATTCATCTATTACATAATAAGCCATATTCTCATCAAGTTTTATGTACACTTCAATATTCTTGATAGAATCTTCTTCATGGCCTTCAGCGACATATGCTGCTTTTACTCTGTCAATTAAATTCGACATTGCTAAATCTTCTCTGCCGTTAATTTGTAATACGATTTTTTCTGAAACCGATACTTTCTCTGCTGCCTTTGTCTCTTTTTTAGCTGTAGTCTTCGTTGTTTTTCCTGTTGTTTTTGTCTCTTTCTTAACTTCAGCTACTTTTGTTTTCTCTTCTGCAGCAGCCTCTGGCTGTTGTACTGTTTCCTCTGTTGTAGTTACTTCTGTCATTTTCTCTTCAGCTGCTTTTGCTGTAGCGGTTGATTTCTTTTCAGCCGGCTTTTTTGCTGTTGTTTTCTTTTCTGCTGTTGTTTTTGTTTTCACTTCTAATCTCTCCTGCTCTAAATCCTCTAATTTTAATTGACGCAAAATCGTGCTATTAGAATCTGCTTCCTGTTCTGTCACAGACTGATTGTCTGTTTGAAACACATTTTTACGTTTTGAATTACCTGCGACTTTCATAATGCACTCCTCCTCTTACGCCTGTACTAAGCAGATGCAGCTTTCTATTCTATAGTAATATACAGGATTCGAAATAATGCAAAATTCTATACGTCTATAGAATACCACATTAATTTGCCTATTTCAATTTAATTACTTAAATTTCATGAAATAATTATATTATTCCTGTATTTTTGTACTTGTTTATTGATAAAAAGTGACAAACCAATTGTCACAGAACTAGAAACTATGTAAAAAACATCTATTTCATGTATAGTTTTTCCACATTCACACATACTATCTGCAAGGAGACTAACGGTTGAATATTTTTATTTTCAGCCTGCAAGTTTTGTGCTACGCGAAAACTTGAGCCATTAGCTACTCCTAAACAACAGTCGTAGCATGGAGGCTAAATATGGGAAACAAATATCTTGATGGTATCGCATTGACTATTGCAATTATTGGAGCCGTGAATTGGGGCTTAATCGGATTTTTGGATTTTAATCTTGTCGCTTCCATTTTTGGCAGCATGACATGGATTTCCAGAATCGTATATGCATTGGTCGGCATCTGTGGACTTTATCTGGTATGCTTCTATATGAAACTAGGAAACGTTACAACGGATACATCTGAAGCATCATAATGATTAAGTTCTAGCAATTTTCGGGATTTTGCTTTCTGCAAAATCCCGAAAATATGATTATTTATTATAAAAAATCTGTGTGATAGGTGAATCCTTATCCAATATAATCGTTTTATTTCCGCCTGTTATAGCATTTTTGAGCGCATCTAAACTTCTTGTAAAACTATAAAAATCTGCTTTCATATCTCCATCATAAGCAGCAGCAATTTCTTTCATATATTCTGCCTCGCCTTCAGCTTTTAATATTTCAGCCGCCTTCTCAGCCTCAGAAATCATCAATGCGGTTTCTTTATCCGTTGTATTCCGAATTTTTTGTGCGTCAGCTTTTCCTTCTGCGGTATATGTAGCAGCAATATTCTCTCGCTCTGATATCATTCTTTCAAATACTGCATTTTTATTATCTTCTGGCAGGTCAAGAAGTTTGATTTCAACGGTTGTAATTTCAATTCCATATTGGTTTATACCTGATACATTTTCCATTATCAAATTTGTCAGCTTACGGCCTCTTGCAGCAATGATATCTGCCTGTGTCATACTACTGATCACATTTTTTATGGAATTGTACACTGCTACATTGATTCTGCTTTCCGCATTTTGTTCAGAAGTGTTCAATGTCTGTGCAAAAACTTTTGGGTCTGTCACATGCCACAGCACAAAACTATCAACAATCATTGACTTCTTATCTTGCGTAATAACATCAGATTTTGCAATATCATACAACAAAAGCTCTTTTGTAACAGTATCTTTTTCCTGTATAAACGGAATCTTAAAATACAAACCTGAATTTGATATAACGCGTTCGATTTTTCCAAACTCACGAATCAGGCCATATTGATTCTCTTTTATAATAAACGCAGAATTTGCCAGCAAAACAATTGCTGCTGCAACAATAAAAATTCCAAATAACCTGGCAAAATTTTTCTTCATTTTTCCTCATTTCTGCGCGGCTTGTGCAATCAAAATAGAAGATTTTTCATTCTATACTGCATATGGAGCTGTGCATTATATTGGGTTTGTGATGCCGCGCAGACACAAACCTGGAGTAAAAGACAATCTATTCCGCCTTTTTTACTCTTAATCCTGGGTATTATTTGTATCTTCTACAGGTGTTTCGTCTCTGTTATTTGTAATATCTTCAAATTGAAGTTCATCTAAATACAATGTCTTGTTTAAATCGCCACTTCCATCATCTATAATCAGTTTAACGCCTGGAAGCACCTGTTCCATTGCTTCAAAAAACATTCGCTGTTTTGTAATAACAGGGTTTTTCTCATACTCTGTATACATTTCATTAAATCTTGCTGCCTGTGCAATGCCTTCATTTACTCGTTCCTGCTTTGAAGCTTCCGCGTCCTGCATAATCTGGTCCGCCTTAGCACTTGCTTCTGGAATCTTTTCATTTCTATATTTATTGGCATTGTTAATCGCTGTTTCTTTACCTTGCTTTGCTGTTTCTACAGCCTTGAATGCTTCAATAACCTGTTCTGTGGGCGGTTCCGCGTCTTGCATGGATATATTAACAAGCATAAGGCCTACATCCTGCTCTTCTAGTTTTTCTATAATCATATCTTTTATTTCTGCCTGAATCTTGCTCTTTCCAGTAGTGATAACATCATCTACTGCATAGTTGCTTATAATATTTCGAATACAGGACTGTGAAATATTTTTTAGAATTTCCTTCGGTTGTTGTGAATGATACAAATATTTCACAGGATCAGAAACTTTGTATTCCACATAAAAGTCTACATTGACAAAATTGAAATCTGAGGTAATCATAAGTGATTCATCATCAATCTGCTCTTGTGTCGCGCTTTCATCACCACTCATCCTATATCCAATAGGAAACCCCAATATTGTAGTATTTACTTTGGTAACTTTTTGCACAAATGGAATCTTAAAATGGAGTCCTGATGTGACGACGCTTCCAGCATTTCCAAAAGTGGTCACCACCCCCTGCTCCTGCTCTCCAATGGAATAAACAGATCCTAATAATAATATCCCAACTACAAATATTCCAACCACAATTGCTGATACTTTTCCATACGATTTGTTTCCTGTATTTTTTTGATTTTGATTTTCCGCAGAATTTCCCTGCTTAAATTCTCTGAAATTCTCTGGCATTTTATTTTCTCCTATTTTCTAAGTCGCTGCGCGACAGCTCTAAAGAGTAAAGCCGCTTCTACGCACCTTCACTGAGAAGAACTTTTATTCGTAAATACTCTCATAAAAGTTCTTCTCGTGCGTCTTTGCGACTTTTCTAAGTCGCTGTGCGATAGCACTTTCCTTTGCCGATTCTTTCTCGGTCAGTACACGAGTATTACTCTTTTTGCTTCAAAATTGCAAGCAGATAGTCCCACATTCTTGCTGTTGATAAGATGCTTAGTCTTTCTTCTGTTGTGTGTATATCAAAGATATCAGGTCCAAAAGAAACACAGTCAAGACCAGGAATCTTTGATATCATAATTCCACACTCAAGACCTGCGTGAAGCGCTTCTACTTTTACATCTTTTCCAAATAGTTCTTTGTAGATTCGAACCATTTCCGATCTCAGTTTTGAATCCGGGTTGAACTGCCATCCTGGATACTCTCCATGTGTTTGTATAAACCCGCCCAAAAGTTTTGTAAGCGTTTCCACCTCAAGATTCACCTTGTGCTTTGCTGTTTCTATTGCACTTCTAATAGCACTGCTGGCAACGACTTCATTGGCAGTTGTCTCTAAAATACCAACATTCAAAGAAGTCTCAACTAAGCCCTCAATATCTGCGCTCATTGCTATTACACCATTTGGCAGCAATGTTAAAAAGGACAAAACCCTCTCTGTACTGTCATTGTCAAAAACGCTATTGCCACAATCAGAAGTCAAAGATGCCTTTATTGATAAGTTCTTTTCTTTGGATTGATTTTCATTTTTTTCCTGACTTTCAATTCTAGTTATCTCTTCTACAAATTTATCTTTATCACTTGTTTCTATATTGATAATGGCACTTGCTTCTCTTGGAATTGCATTATCCTTTTCTCCGCCAGTTATCTGTACCAATCTAAATGGAATCTTTTTAAAAACTTGCTGCAATGTAATTCCCAATAATTTAATTGCATTGGCATGTCCTTTGTGAATTTCTGTTCCTGAGTGCCCTCCCAAAAGTCCGCATACACAAATCTCCATAAATATGCCTTCTGATTTGCTTTCGGTTTTTATTGGAATATGGCAGTCTGTTCGCATCCCTCCAGCACAGCTTGTCAGAAGAATTCCTTCTTCCTCAGAATCAATATTGAGCATCCTTTTTGCCTTGAGCATTGACAAATCAATTGCTGTAGCACCTTCCATACCGACCTCTTCATCTGTGGTTATAACTGCTTCAATTCGCGGATGTTCAATATCAGACGAATCGAGTAATGCAAGGATATATGCAACTGCTATTCCATCATCTCCACCAAGGCTGGTTCCCTCTGCATAAACATATTCACCATCTGTCTTCACTCTAAGCGGATCTGTTTTTAAATTGATATCACAATCGTTCTTTTTTACAGCAACCATATCCATATGGCCCTGTAAAATAATTGGTTCAACTTCTTCATATCCTTTTGTGGCTTCCTTCACAATAATAATATTGTTGCTTGCATCTCTTATATGAAACAAACCTCTGTCCTTTGCAAAGTCAGCCAGATAACTGCTGATTTGATCCAGATTCCCTGAGCCATGCGGTATACTGCAAATCTCTTCAAAATAATAAAATACTTTTCTTGGCTCTAAATTTTCTAATTCTTTCATAAATTTCCTCATTTCTATGTGATTTTTATTTCAGATGAAAATATCTATTATATTCATAGTTTCTCCACTTCTTCTCTATAATATATCAGACAATATTAATATGGTAAACTTGTTTGTTAAATTATTTACAAAGTTTTTATAGGTTCACATGATTCTTTTTTGTTTCAATGATCTACTAGAGCGCAATTTCCTATAATATAAAAAAGAGATTATTCCATAAAATTTTTTTATGAAAACAATCTCTTTCTCTCTTTTATTTATGCAATTTTGCTCTTTGCAAGCTCAGCAAGCGTTTTGAAACCTTCTGCGTCATTTACAGCCATCTCCGCAAGCATTTTTCTGTTAATGTCTACTCCGGCAACTTTCAAACCGTGCATCATCTTACTGTATGACAAACCATTCATTCTAGCTGCTGCATTGATACGTGCAATCCAAAGCTGTCTGAACTGACGCTTTCTTTCTTTTCTGCCTGCATAAGAAGAAGCCAATGCTCTCATAACAGACTGTTTTGCTACTCTATACTGTTTTGATCTTGCACCTCTGTATCCTTTTGCAAGTTTTAATACTCTTTTATGTCTTTTTTTTGCGTTTAAACCACCTTTAATTCTTGCCATTTTTTTAATCCTCCTATTATAAGTCGCTGCGCGACAGCTCTAAAGGGTAAAGCCGCTTCTACACACCGGTATTGAAAGAAACTTTCATTCGAAAAAATACTCATAAAAGTTCCTTTCGTGTGCCTTTGCGACTTTACTATCCAGCAGAAATTATTTTTCAAATTTCTTAGCTGGACTATCAAATAATCGTCCTGACTTTTATAAATATGGTAAAATTTTCTTCATATTCTTAACATTTGCTGCGTCTGTGATAGCAGGTTTTCTGAGATTTCTTTTTCTCTTTGTTGTTTTCTTTGTCAGAATATGGCTTTTATAAGCTTTTGCTCTTTTTAACTTACCTGTTCCTGTTACTTTAAAGCGCTTTGCAGCCGCTCTGTTTGTTTTCATTTTTGGCATAACTATTTTCCTCCTAAACTTCATAATAATACTTGACAGTCATTTGGCATCTTTCTAATCCCAAATATAATAACACCAAACAACCACAACATTTCTATCTTTTAACTGATCTTCGCAGATGAGCTAAACCACTTACCGCTTTTCAGCTAAAAACATTGTCATACTTCTGCCTTCTACTCTAGGCTCTTTTTCAACTACTGCTATATCACTTAAACTTTCACCAAAATCTACAAGGATATGTTTGCTGTTCTGCATATGTGCCATCTCACGTCCTCTAAACCGCAATGTAACCTTTACTTTGTCACCCTTTGAAAGGAATTTGCGGGCAGCGTTTATCTTAGTGTTCAAGTCATTAGTGTCAATATTGGGAGATAAACGAATTTCTTTTACGTCAATTACCTTCTGCTTTTTCTTCGCCTCTTTTTCTTTTCTTGTCTGTTCGTATTTGAACTTACCGTAGTCAACAATCCTGCACACAGGCGGTTTTGCTGTAGGCGCTATCTTTACAAGGTCAACACCTGCCTCCTCAGCCAGCCTCATGGCTTCTCTTGAGGACATAATTCCAAGCTGCTCACCATCTTCACCGATTACGCGTACCTCTCTGTCCCTAATTTGTTCGTTAATCATTAAATCGCTAATAACCTTACACCTCCATAAATGATCTCATAAGAAAATATAAATTTTGCCGCATATGTTTTGTATTCTTCTTTGCAGCAAAAGAAAGTGGATAACCACAAGATTATCCACCTAATTTCAACATTTTATTTCTGCATTCTAAAAATACGCAATAAAATTAAAACTATTAACACCTATCAGCGCAATTGCCATAGGGTGAGAGTGGATACTCTGCTTTGATGTATCTGTTTTAAATTTCTTCAAACAACAATACTCTATCATAGTATCTGCTCCCTGTCAATATTTTTTTCAACAATATCTTTTATCGTTCTTTGAATGTAGCACAGATCGTATCGCGGCTTGTACCAGCATTGCTTCCTTTAATATCAACATGTTCTGCCTTGCAGCGATAATCAACATTATGAATACATTTTGTTGCTTCACAATCAATACTTATCGTCTGGCTTGGATGCGAAACAGCACTTGTAAAGCTGTCACCGCTTCTTTTATGGAAGCTCTCACAGCAAGTATTATCACAGTCACAAGCATGTTTTCCGCCTACCATGATATCACCCTTGCAACAATAACAATCCTTATTATAGGTACAATTCTTTGCTCCACAGGTTAATTCTGACATACTTACCTCCTTTAAAACTTTGCATCTACCCAGAAAACACCGCAAACAACAGAATTTCGGCCTTAAATATATAACTAGCAAGGTTTTAGGTGTTATCTGGGCAAATGCTGCAAAAATGCAACTTCTGGTTCATAACATGAACCTGTGGTTAGTATGTCCAGTCAACTTTTATTTATTCGTTTCGCTAGACGAAACCTCTTGACGAATGGTCTTATTTTTGATTTCCTCTGTAATTTCTGCAATAAAACTGTCTAAAGGCTTCGCTCCTTCGTCCCCTGCAAAACGGCTTCTTACAGACACTGTATTATCCGCTTCCTCCTGTTGTCCTACTACAAGCATATATGGAAGTTTATCAAGTCTCGCTTCTCGAATTTTAAATCCAATTTTTTCTGAACGATTGTCAACACAAGCATCTACTCCTGCTTTTTTCAATTCTTTGCAGACATGCTGTGCATACTCCTCATATTTATCTGAAATAGGAAGAACACGCACTTGTTCCGGGCACAGCCAAGTTGGAAATTTTCCTGCATATTTTTCAATAAGCCATGCAAGTGTCCGTTCATAGCATCCCATGGAAGTCCTATGAATGATATAAGGACGAATTTTTTCTCCATTCTGATCTATAAAATACATATCAAATTGTTCTGCAAGCAATGCGTCCCATTGTATTGTTATCATGGTATCTTCTTTGCCATATACGTTTTTGGCATTGATATCTACTTTTGGTCCATAAAATGCTGCTTCTCCAACATCCTCTACAAAAGGAATTGCCAATTCTATCAATATATTTCGAATATGCTGTTCTGTCTCCTCCCATACATGTGCTTCCCCGATGTATTTTTCTTTATTTTCAGGGTCCCATTTTGAAAGATGATAGGTCACATCTTCATTCACGCCAAGCGTTTCAAGACAATATTTTGCAAGTGCCAAACAGCCTTTGAACTCCTCTACCATCTGATCTGGTCTGACAATCAAATGGCCTTCTGAAATTGTAAACTGACGAACACGAGTAAGTCCATGCATTTCTCCCGAATCTTCATTTCTAAAAAGTGTTGATGTCTCACTGTATCTACATGGAAGATCGCGATAAGACTTTTGTGAATTTTTGTATACATAATATTGAAATGGACAAGTCATTGGACGCAGTGCAAACACTTCCTTATCCTTTTCTTCATCACCAAAGACAAACATTCCTTCTTTGTAATGATCCCAATGTCCTGAAATTTTATAAAGGTCAGATTTTGCCATCAGCGGTGTTTTTGTTCTCATATAGCCCCACTCGTTGTCTTCCAAATCTTCTATCCACCGCTGGAGTTTCATAATCATCTTTGTTCCCTTGGGTGTAAACAAAGGAAGTCCCTGTCCAATCACATCGACAGTTGTAAAAAGTCCCATTTCACGGCCTAATCTATTGTGATCTCGACGCTTTGCATCTTCCATACGCTCCAGATGTTCTGCCAATTCTTCTTTTTTGTTGTAAGCAGTTCCATAAATTCGCTGTAACCGAGCTTTATTCGAATCCCCGCGCCAATATGCCATAGAAGAAGATGTAAGTTTAAATGCTTTCACTCCTTTTGTGTTCATCAAATGCGGACCTGCACACAAATCAACAAAACCGCCCTGATCGTAAAAACTGATTTGTGACCCTTCTGGTAAATCCTCTATCAGCTCTACTTTGTATGGTTCACCTTTTTCCTTCATAAGCTGAACTGCCTCTGCCCTTGGCAGCGTAAAACGCGTAATTTCATGGCCTTCTTTGATGATTTTTTTCATCTCGGCTTCTATGTTATCTAAATCTTCTCTTGAAAAAGGATCCGCGTCAAAATCATAATAAAAACCATCTTCAATAGCTGGTCCAATTGTAACTTTTGCGTTGGGAAAAAGCCGCTTTACTGCTTCTGCAAGTACATGAGATGCAGTATGTCTGATTACAGAAAGTGCCTTATTATCTGTAACCGTAATAATATTCAATTCACAGTCACTTTCAATAACAGTTCTTAAATCCGCCAATTCCCCATTTATTTCTCCAGCACATGCCACACGCGCAAGACCTTCACTGATATCTTTTGCAATATCAATGATTGCTTTTGATTCAACATACTCCTTTATGGAGCCGTCCTTTAATGTAATTTTCATTAATTTACCTCCAATTTTTTAATGCATTCTCGGAGTCACTTTGTACCTGATGCATGTAAACCGCAAAAAAGCAAGGAAGATTCCGAGCATACATTTTATATTGTCTAATATCTCATGCTTTCTTTTCTTCTTCGTTAGCTGTTTCACCATAAACATTGCCATTATTATTACCACAATGAATCGTAATACCATGTGTAAGGGGCGCGTTCATCAAACCAATCACTATTCCAAGCAAAACACAGTCTACTATCATCAGCCATAAATCTCTTTTTTTAAATGTCACTTCTCCAACAAACAACTTTTTGCATCTTTCTCTTAAAATAATTCCCATTTTTCCTCTTTTCTGTGCGGCTTTTGTGTATTAATAATTTGTGAATGCCACACAGACACAAACTATCCTTCTCTTCTACTTACCTTGCCTAGTGCAATCGAGTAGAGAAGAGCCTCTTCCCCTACTCGCCGCGCGGGGCACGTGCAGCAAAGCTGCTAAATTCCTTACGTGCCCCTGTGCATAAAAAAACCATGCACTACAATCGACGTAATGCATGGGACGTATCAACGCGGTTCCACCCTGCTTGCCTACCCATTATATGGGAGCCACTCATGATTATAACGTAATCAACGGACCGGATTAGGGCCACTCAGAGTTAGTTTTCAAATATCTCCTGTAAGAACGCTTTCAGCAAAAACTGCGTTCCTCTCTGATACATTACAATATTCTACTCTTCTCGTCATCGTTTTAATACAAATGATATATATTATATTATCCCTAAAATGATATGTTGTAAAGAGTTAAAAACAGAAATTATTTTTTTCCACAACATTTTTTGTATTTTTTTCCACTTCCACATGGGCATGGATCATTGGGATAAACTTTTGTTTCCTTAATAATTGTTGTTGAGGACTTTTGTTCTTTGTAAAGTGATTTCTTTGTTTCCTCGTCAAAAATTTCATTCCACTCTTCGAGATTATACAACCAGTCAGCTTCTGCAGCCACCATATTTTTGTATAAAAGCTCCTTGTCAAACCCAAGAGAAACTACTGTGTTCTCATCCATTTCTTCAATGGGATTTGCCGCTTTTAAGCTGTCATTAATACCATCTAAAAAGCCAGTCATTGTCATAATATCCACATTATATTTTTCTGCCAGCTCTTTTACGGTGCCCTTTACTTCCTCATCAGGATTTACCAAAAGCTGCTGATAAATCTCTTTTTCTTTCTGGAAATAATCAATCCAAAGCTTCTGAAGTTCATTTTTATCTGTCTGCTCATTATAAGCAATTCCTCTCCATTGGTCTAGTAAAGTCTTATTCTCTGCCATGATATCTGCATCCTTTCGTCTTTATCACATCAGCCACTATATTTTCTTTATCATAGTACACTGCATTTCTGTGATGTATATTTTGTAGCATACCTGCCTGTATCCATATCTTCAGACAGTAACAGTATATACTAAACTAAGTAGAAAGTCAAAGGGAATGTCTATGAGTCTGGAACGTTTTTTATATATTTAATCAGCTTCTGCATCAGAGAAATTGATTTTTTTCACACTGATTATCGTTTAGAATCAATACAAACCACATTGTGTTAATATTTCCATGACCCATTTCCAGTATTTTTTTAAGCCCTGCTTCTCCATCTCCTTGCAAATCACATGTGCCAGTTCCATCATTTCCTGAAAAGTCATAATAATAAGAATACCTTTTTGCTTATATTCTAATATTTCTTTTATTTCTTCATCAGAAGGCTTTTTAGGCATAAGATAGAGCAATTTTATCTGCTTACAATCCCACCATTCACCATCTTTCATATTGTCAAGCATCTGACCAGCAGTGAGAAGATACTTTTTTGATGAAACTGCTTTGGTTTTCTTTAAATAAGTAATCGCGTCTTCAACATGATGATTTTTTTCCATCCAATCCTTCTCTAATGGAATTTTTTCACCATCTTTCCCATAGCTTTTATACTCCGGACATCGAATAATCGCCTCAAATAACCGCTTTAAATCATCTTTTTCCGTATCTCCCCATGGTTTGTTTTTACTGCTGCGCGAATGTCCTGTTTTACTTACATGGTTTAATAACTCAATAAAAGCTGCTCCGGAAACATTCGAAAATTTTTCATTTTCACATTCTGCAAGATAATTTCGGTAATTTATCATTTGGTTACGGTTAAGACTTTTCTGCGTTGTTTTCAATTCTACAAAATATACGGATTCATTATCACACATCAGGTAATCTGCATTGCAGTTACGGTAATTATATTCATTTTCTCTGTTTGGTTTTAATGCAGTACTTCCTTTTGCCCCTTGGAGCTTTTCTTCATCGGTTTTGGCGCAGGAATTTGGTTTTAACATAGGAAACTCCTTTGCAAGCAGCCTCATCTCTCCATTGATACCCAGATTATTTTTCTGTCCAATTACTGTCAGAATTTTGTCGATAACAGGTGTCAATATCATATCTAATATTACTTCTGTCTTAATGTTCGCAGTATAATAATCTTTTGTGATGTATTCGGCTAATATATCTTCTATTTTCATACAAATTCCTTTATGCACATCAAAAATGCTTCCCCATCCTGAAGCACCCTCACCTTATCCAGATAAGGCGTAAATACAAAAAAATCTTTGCCATTGTTATCATAGCACAGTCTTCCTACAAATTACAACAAGCCGAAAACTTGTCTTCCGGAAAAATTTTCCCTCTTGATCTTTCAGGGTAACCAATTTGTTCTGGCAACATTCCACAGACATGCTGCCCGGTTATTCTTCCCTCATTTTGCTATTCATATATCCTCTGGCATACGAAAATGCATCTCTACATGATATAGGTCTGAAACTTTTATTCAAAACATTCTTTCCATGCATAACTTTAGGTAAATTATGGAGAAGTGCCAGCAGACGATATACTTCCTCTTTACCTCTAAATTGATGCAAATTTATATCTATATCAGACAATAATCTAGCAATAAAAAGCTTAACTTTTATCTCCTCTTCCTTTTCTATTCTAAATGATAATTTATCATTTACCATCTCTGACTTTTTTTGTAAAACTCTTTTATAATTTGGAAAATTATATTTTTTACACATTCTTTCTAATAACGCAAACAATTTGTCAGAAGAATCTATACCATTTTCCTCAGCAGTGATAAATTCTAAAATCATTTTCCAAAAAAATACTTCTTCCTTAAGGCGTTTCCTTTCACCTAATCTCCAAAGCTTTCCTCCTTGTCTCCCTTTTTCATATGAAATTCCAATATCCAATATTTGATAATAATAGCTAATATCCAATTTAATTCTCCACTATCCTAATTGTCCTTTTCCAAAATTCATACCATTTAGAGTCCACTATACATTTATTACTAATGGTGGATCACTCCTTCTAATATTCATGTTCAATCCACTTTGCAGAGAGACATAAAGCAAAATAAAATAATATTTCTATTCTGCCTTTTACATAATACTTCCTGCATTGGAACTAAAACATTCTGTCCAATTATTGAAACTTTCCACATCTTATAATTGTTTCAGTAATTGTTCTATATTCTCTCTGTGTGGAATGATAATTTCTATATCCACTTCAGGGTGAACATTCACATATGCAGTAAGCATATCCATTAGATTATCTTTAGACTTCATATAATCATCAATGATTATTTCATCACTAAATCCAAGACGTTTCAAAATAAGCGCAGATACCACGCCTGTACGATCCTTACCCGCTGTACAAAAATACATAACCTTAGATTCCGCATTCATGATTGTATCAATAATATTTTTCATTTTATCATCTACCATTTGCTGATAAACTATATGCAGATGTTCAAGTGATTTTGGCGGCTCACCACCACCCGTAACCGGAAGATGATAATATCTAAATCCTTTTCTTTCTTTAAGGCAACAAGTTTTTTTAAGAATCTCTTCATCTGACCTTAGGTCTATAATCGTAAGGATATTGTTATCTAATAACCACTGGATTTCTTCATCAGTTAAGTTGTCTGGAAAGTCACTTCTAAAATACTGATTTGTTCCTGTTGGTAATACTCGTGTATTATTTGTTGATTGTAATAAAGAACTCATATACATTACCTCTTAATATATTGTTTTTTGATTGTACCAAGCCGCTAACGCGGCTATCCTGTCCTTCATCCAGGCTTATCGGGATTATCTCATTGACATTCTCCACAAATGGTTCCCTCGTGTTCAGTCTCAACACCAATCTCCCCCAAATAATAATTATTGATATCTTCAAATTAATAGATATGTCAATCTCCCGAAATCTCTCTTTCAGAATGCAAACTCGGCGCATACTCCACAATGATCTCTTGCTGCAAGACCTGTTTCTTTAGAAATATCTCCTCCAAATATACCACATTTCTTTAACCTAGGAAACTCAGCAAATACTTCAGCCAAATCATAAAAATATGCTTCATATCCCTGAAGTTTCTGAATTATTAAAATCCCCTAAAATAAACAGATAATCAGTCTGTATTTGTCTTGTCTTTTAGTGATTTCTACAATTGCGTTCTCCTACTTTATAATGCTGTCCCACGGCAAATCTTCGACAGTGTAAACCATCTGCTTATCCCTTCTGTTGATACAAATTGATCCCTCACCTCATTGTCTAGTTCCGCAAAAAATAGTAGTTCTGCCGAATTTCTCCTTTCATCCTCCGCAAAGTAAATAACGTAGCATCACATTCCTGATACCATGTTCGCTTATCCCTAATTCTTCTTTCAGTTCTCTCAATACACATGCTTTGGGGTTGTTTCGTTCATTCTCTTCAAAATGGCCTCCCGCAGACCAACCCATGTATCCTCACAACACTGCCATGCTGCCGGAAAAGCAATAGCATTTGATCCCCTTTTGTTATATATAGAAGTCATGTTCCTCAGTTTCTCATCCATTTACAAGCTCCCCTTCCTTATCATTTGTTTTTAATTCTACTGATACATTTTCTCAATACTATATGCATAGTTTTTGTATAATATATTTTTCCGTGGAAATTCTGCACTTCCACATAATTATATGGCTCTCCATAAGCACACTTTACCAGTCATATTCATCACTCTGACACATATATCCCTTTTCATACACATCATAATTCTGCCGTTCATCCAAAACAA
>OFGR01000220.1_pt1 | contig 59342 bp, 50 predicted proteins | sample 1521811 | NCBI WGS metagenome assembly OFGR01 (sample SAMEA3504098, study PRJEB24116) | mouse gut metagenome | biome: mouse gut; feature: mouse-associated habitat; material: faeces | place: Denmark | collected 2011 | reverse complement strand
TGTAAACGGTAAAACGCGAGTACCTATACAAAACTGGAGCAAACCTGTATGATGGCAACAGATTTGCTCCAGTTTTTATTTCACTTCATACTTATTGGATTTCCGGCATCGCTCTGGCAGGTTTGGAAACCATGGGAGCAGGTCATCCAGAAAATTAAGGTTTGTGTCGTCTTCATGTTTCGGTATCTCAGTCAGGAGATACTCTACATACTCATAAACTTTCAGATTGTTTGCTTTTGCAGTTTCAGTAATGCTGTAGATAATGGCGCTGGATCTGGCTCCGCAGATGGTATCGATCAGCCTCCAGTTGTGCTTTCCGATGCAGAAACCGCGCAGTGTGAATTCTGTCGCATTGTTATCCAGGGGGACTTCACCGTCTTCCAGAAATACGCGCAGATATCTTTCCTGTCTGGGATTTTGGCAGGACTTCACCATGGTGTTTTTTTACCCACTCAAAATAAGCGTCAACAAGGGGGTTCAGCTCCAGCTGCCTCCTGTGCTGCCGTTCTTCTGGCGTAAGCCCTGCCAGCTCATTGTCAAGTTTATAGACCGCCCCGATCTGCTTTAAGGCATCATAGGCAAGCGTGCCTTTACGTGCTTCCGTATCCTTTATGGCTTTCAGCGCATCTGCATATTTTCGCCTGGTATGTGCCCGGCAGCCCGCGACCGTCAGACCGGGAGTCTTTTCTTCCAGGGCATGGTATGCCTGATAGCCGTCTGTAACGCATACTCCCTGAAAACCCTTCAGAAACGCCTCCGGATGGTCCTCCTTCCTGTCTTTCTGGTATTCATACAGGATGATGGCTTCTGCATAGGATTTTCCGGTGCGGTAAATCCACATATAGCTCTTTGAGCCGGCGGCCCTCCCGTCTTTTGTAACTTCTACAGGGGTCTCATCGGCCTGCAGCACATGATACTGGTACAGAAGCTTATGCAGATGATCATACAGGATGGCAGGATAGCGGTCAGCACACTGTATCGTCCAATTCGCCATATTCTGGCGGTTCAGGTTCACATCGTTACGCTTAAACTCCTGCTCCATACGGCAGAGCGGAAGGGAGTTGACATATTTTCCATTGATGATGGCAGCTTCCAGGGAAGGGGTGACAATACTTCCCCTCAGCAGGTCTTTTGGACGCTGTGCCCTTACAATGGTTTCATTATCCGCACCGGCATAAACGGCTGCACGGTGTTCCTTTACTTCAAAAGAAGCCGGATGGAATTCCAGTCTTTTATATACTTCATCTGGAAGCCGCTTATATTTTCCATCCGGAAATACAGCTTTGAGCTCTTCTTCTGACATTTCATGTTTTATGACCGTTACAGGCATTCCCGTTAAATCGTCTTCACGTTTTCCTTTCTCAAGCATTGCCTTGTCAAGATCCCATTTTTCCACTTCCGCAGCGCGCCATTTTTTCCATGCATCCATGCACTGGCCAGTGACTTTGTGGTAATAGGAATAATCCTCTATCGCTTTGATAACGTTCATGTACTGCTCTCCTTTCTTTACGAAGGCTGGCATACCTGTCGCTTTTGCCATAGTTTGTTTTCTCACTTCCTTAATCTTCAATGATAACAATGTCTTTGGCCGAAAAATCCAACGCCTTACAGATTGCCGGAATCACTTTTGTTTTTCCCACTCTGTTTCCATTCAAGGCATTGGATACTGCCTGTTGGCTTACTCCGCCTTGTCTGGCTATCTCTGTAGCAGTTATGCCACGTTCAGCCATTGCAAAGTAGATTTTCTTTGTGTCTAACTTTAATTTCATGTACTTTTCTCCTTTCTAACATCATTATGATGTTTTGTTATAAATAACCATAACATATATTTGATGTTTGTGTCAACATCTTTTTTGTGTTATAGTGTTTACAAAACATCTTTTTTGTGTTAGATTAATATAGGAGAATGAGAATGGAAAATAGCAATTTACATTTAAAAATTCGCGAGGAACGTATAAAACAAGGTGTTTCTCAAAAAGAATTAGGCGAAATGGTTGGATTACCGCAACAAGCAATCAACCGAATTGAACAAGGACAAAGAAAATTAGATGTAGAATTATTTGAAAAATTGTGTAAAGCTTTAAATATTAAAAAAATAGGCAATTTTACCGTCCATTTCATTTCTAGTTATTATGAAATGGACGTTGGAAATGACCCACTTTGTCTTGTTGATGATTTAGAAGACGAGCTTCCCACTAATGATTCTCTGTCATACAACAATTCCTATTCATTTGCCAGCTCAGAAGAAGAATTCGATAAATATCATGAACAACAGCAAAAAGAAGAAGCTACCAAAAACGCACCTAAATTTACTGCTTATGACGAAAAGGGAAACGAGATAAAAGCCGAAAAAGCACCTAAATTCACAACTGCTAGCAGGTCACACGCCCAAACAGAAGCCTATGACTTATTTCATTCATTACTTAGCGAAGACTGGATAATGACTCAGGAGCAAGAAACTACTGCTGTTCAATTAAAGGAAATGCTGGGAGCATATAACCGATTGAATAATGCTGGAAGAAAAGAAGCCGTAAAAAGGGTAGATGAACTAACCGAAATTCCCCGCTATACCAAGCCAGACGAACCACCACAGGAATAATCCTGTGGACACTAGGAAACAACCAAATGGCTGTCTCCTATACCAGAATGGTACTTTAGATTAAGGCATCACTTTTGGTGCTATAAGACAATCAACAAGAAGACAATTTGTTCCTCTGCCTATACCAAAACATTAGATACCCCGGACATATTGACCGAAGTGATGATACACTCAGGATCTAATTAGATCCTACGAGATTACTAAACATTTAGTAATCGTATTCATTAGAGGGTGCCCCAGTTCAGAGCTGCTCCTCCTTAAAGAGGGCGGGTTCTTCATATTAGGAGTCATAAATCATCAAGCTACTACAAATCTGCCATTAGGCAGCATATTCTACGAAAGGATAACCAATATGCCAAAATTAAAAACAAGTACCTTTGAAGAACATAGACGTATTGTAAGAGCATGTATCACAGCAAGCCAAGAACGATATGGCTATACTGATGAACAACTTGCAAAGCTATTAGGTATCTCATTACAAACATTTAGAAAGAAAAAACAGACACCCGACAACTTTACATTATTTGAATTACAGGCGCTTAGCCATACATTGAAATTTACTCCTATTCAAGCGGCAAGCATTATTCTTGGTCGCGATATAACCGCAAAAGAAGTCAAAGATTTTATATTGTTGTGATTTTCCATAAGGAGCACCTAATCAGCGGCAGGGGGGCTGGTAATTATGAAGCAGGGCTTCCCCAACAAACCGGGAATTTCCCCACATCTGGGGAAGGATGTCGTGGCTCCTAGCCTTGACATTCCAGAGGGGCAGGGTAAAGATTATTTACCTTGTCTGGTATAGTGCGGAATTTTCCGCTCTACCACTGTTGCCAGTGTGCTCTGCTCCTCCTGAAATTTAAGGTGTGCATCAGACGCACACCTCCGAAAAACGGAAACATCCAAATGGGTGCTACGAAATTTGCGGCAGGGGTGCGGCAATAAGCTAAAGGGAAAATGTCCGTCAGCACAGCCCCAAATGGGTCTAACCACGGACAAATGGTTGTCGTTGGCAGTTTTCCGCATCCAGGAAGAAAACCACTGACAACTATATAGTGGTATCCTGCATCAGGATAACCGTCCATTCCTCATTTAGGAAGAGTAAAGCATCGGTAAGGGCGATACCTCTGCCCAAAGGAAAAACGCTTTCGGCAGGGTACCAAATCGGTACTGCAGGGGTAAAGGGCAAATGTCCGTGAGGTACTTCCTGGAGGGGCACCTGCTGCTCCATTTTGGAGCGTCAGCTAGGCATCCTCTTCCAGGACACCCTTTCGCTTTGGAGGGCACCATTGCAGAAAGTTGCAACATTTTGCCACAAACGGCAAAAGGACCCCGAACCAATGCCCACTCTTTGGAGGACACCATCGACACTTGTGTCGAACCTGCGGTTCCTACCAGGAACCAGGCTTCTCCACATTTCTGTGGAGATTGCAAATTACCTTTTCCGATTTTAAATCGGGAAATTCCCAACAGGAGCCAAGGTTCTCCGTTTTCGGAAAAGCCCATTTGGACCTGACCACTATTTAGAGGTGAACGCAATCTTGCGCCCGTCCAGACCAAATTGGGTTTCGTTACCACAAATGAAAAAGCCCCGGTACGCCAATACCGGAGCCTTTCAGATAGATACCATAAAGGATTATGATATACCACCTTCACCCAAGAACAGTATATCATAACCCTTTATAAAATGCACCCATTTTATGAAAGGAAGATGATAAATGCCAACTTACTTTGATGAATCTACCAAAACATGGTACTGCAAATTCTACTATACCGATTATACAGGAGCAAAGAAGCAGAAAAAGAAGCGTGGCTTTAAGTTACAGAGAGAAGCGAAAGAGTGGGAGCGGAACTTCCTAGAGCGACTGCAAGGCACTCCCGATATGACGTTCCAATCTCTCTATGACCTCTATATCGAGGATATGAGCCACAGGCTAAGGCAGAACAGCATAGACGGTAAGAAGAACGTATTCAAGAACCGCATACTGCCCTACTTTAAGGATAAGCCAGTAAATGCCATCACCCCTACAGACATACGGGCATGGCAAAATGAACAAATTGATATGGGATATTCGGATGCTTACCTTGACCGCATCCAAAATATGATGACCACCATATTAAACTATGCCGTCACCTATTACAATCTGCCCTCAAATCCATGTGCCAGAGCCGGACACATGGGCAAGCGTACCCGTTCCATGAGTTTTTGGACGATTGAGCAATACAATCTATTCATCCAGTATATAGAGGACATCAGTGCACACACGACCTTACAGCTTCTTTTCTATTCCGGTATGCGCTTCGGCGAACTTCTCGCCCTCACACTGGCTGACCTCGATTTTGATGAAAATACCATACATATTACCAAATCCTTACAACATAAAGCAAACGGCGATATTGTAACACCACCTAAGACCGACAACGGAATACGCACCATTACCATGCCGGAAACCATCATGCAGGAAATAAAGGACTATACCCATAAAATATACGGCATAAAGCCCTCTGACAGGGTATTCACCTTTACCAAAAGCCTGATAAGAGGAAACATGAAACGAGGAGCGGAAAAGGCTGAAATCCCCTTTATACGCATCCATGATATGCGGCACTCCCATGTATCGCTATTAATCAATATGGGATTCTCGCCCCATCTGATAGCAGAACGTATAGGCGATACCGTACAGATGGTAAACAGTACATACGGACACCTTTACCCTAGCAAACATAATGAAGTCGCTGAAAAATTGAATCAAATAATAGTACCAAATTAGTACCATAAGACACAAATTAAGGGCGAACCCATAACGGGAACGCCCTGTTTTACTGCAATCTTTAATTACTCAATAATCGTAGCAACACGACCAGAACCTACTGTACGTCCACCCTCACGTTGCTACGGTGTGTTTGTCTATATCGCAAACCATGATAAAATTTGGCATTTTTATCTGATATTGCTCATAAAATCGGCTAATTTTTTTGATAATCAGAAATTTTAGAAGCATTTTAGAAGCACAAGCTTGAGTAAACCTTGAGTAAATCTTGAGTAAACCTTGGATACTGCTTGGATAAATTTACCCCAAATTATTGACAGATTATTCCATATCCCAAGCCCTGATTGCACATTCATGGATACCTAACTTATACGCCATCCCACCAATTTCCACGTTATTTTAAAGCAATAAATACCCAAAATAACTTGATTGCCTTACCTGTCTATAATAAAGACCATTACACGCTTCCCATAATTCTTAATTTGTTCACTTTTCCGGCTTTTCTCACATATGAATCAGTCGCAGCTAATACTTCCTGAATTTTATTTGGAATAGTTTTGCTCTTTTTAATCCCAGGCTGAACTATACAAATACTTCCACGCAAAACCTTCCCAGAAGTTTTTAATTCTTTAATCATATCATTAAAGCTGCCACCTTTTTTTACTATACAATGCCCTACATTATGGCGGCTTGTAAGCTTGTCAATCAATTTCCCCTTTGTAACAAACCAAGTTACAGACTTTATTGCTTGTCCACACACCTCATATACATCGCCAACACTATTATTGTAAGACGCAGAACTCATTTTTTTAACATGATATAATTCAACAACCAATTCATTGTTTGTTTCATGAATTGTAATATAGTCTGCCATTTCCCCTGTACCATGATCATATATTATGTATTGAAATCTTGTATCCGTCTCTAAAATCTTTAATAAAGCATCCTGTATAGATATGCGAGTATCTTTGTCATCTTTTCTAAACTCCAAATCTAGAACTGTTTTATAATTATCCCACTCAATCCCCTCAATGATACTATCATTAAACAATTTACCTTCAAAATCACCTTCTATTACATCAATTCCCATTATTGTTGTATCTGCTACAGTCTTATATATGAGAGGTTGCTCTGTAAAAAAACTAGACAGTGAAATTTCCTCTCTACCTAAACAGATTGTAAATATATTTCCATAACTTTTATATCTTGCCTTTAAATCGCATTCCAAAAGTTCTATTAAGTCGTCAATCGATACTTCTATTGTTATTTTTTGTTTTTCACATTTCTTTATAGTAATTACTGCATCTGTCAGCCTGTAATATTTATAATTTAAGTCCTTATCATGATATTTAATCACAGGATCACAATTATATGTTTCTGCCGAAAAATCTGCATAAAAAATATCTTTAGGATACTCAACAAGTGCCTTAGGTTGTGGTAAAAAATCAAAATTAGTATTTGTTTTTACCTTTATTTTTTTATTTTCTATTTTTCTACCTAAGTCATCACACCATTGAATATAATCTTTTAATTCTTTATAAGCACTACTCCAAACTTTCGAAGCACTACTATATCCAATAGTAATCGTTCCTTCTGATATATCTACAGCTTTACAAAATGCATGTCCTGCTGAATACATTCTACCAGAATTTTTATCAATTGCATCACTCACATCCGAACCAGCCATAATTCTATAAGATTCTCCAGATTGTGATTGTTTGCTTAACATTCCCGAATTGAAAATTTCAAAATCTTTCAATTCTCCCAATACTTTATATATCTCATACTTCGGTATCGGATTATATGAATCGCAAAATGATGATACAAGTTCATCATACAACGCTTCTGAATGTTTCTGCGAATATATATACAGCATATGCGTATCTGGCTGATAATGTATTATATATAAGATATATTCGAGATTAATCTTTTGACCGCTTCCCATCCAAAGCGGAGAAATATAATCCAATCCAATTCCTACTATTGTATTTTCCTTTTTATTTCTTAGTATCCTTCCCGCAACATTGCATATTTCTGGAAACTCCGCATCAATATCAAAGTCCATTGAACGAAATATCTTAACATGGCAATTTGGTCTAATAGCTTGCAGTGGAACATTTTTAAGAATACTCTTATCATCAACCATATATTCCTTATAGTAACTCCGACTTTCAAGTTCTCTTTTATTTTTCCCTTCACTCATTCCAATAATCATATCCTGCCATACCGCATCTTTAGAATACAATAAATTATTTTCAATCTCTAGTTCTTCATTGTTTACAGCTATAAATTTAGCTGTGCCAATATTTGACGTATTTGTTCGTGCAAACCTACCAATAAACTGTAGTGTACTCGCAAGCGACTTATGTGGAACATGAATTGCAGCAATTTTAAGATTTGGAAAATCATATCCTTCTCCAAGCATATCTACACATATAACTCCATCCAGCTCTCCTAAATGAAGTTTTTCTATAATATACTTAACCTTCGAGTTATTCATTAAACTATCCACTTTAGAAAGTTTCAGCGAAGTATTGTCCCTATATAATACTTCTAATGCGTCTGCTTTCAGCTTAGTATCTGTGCGTACCATTAGATAATGTTCATACCCGGCTTTACGATCATTCAATAATACCTCTTCAGCTCTTTTGGCAATACTCAAATCATTGTTCTCACTATTTTCAACGGGAACAAATTGAATTTCACCAAAAATACCATCTTCATACGCCTTTGAAAGAGGATAATCAAAAATTATTTCACCTGATAACTCTTTTCTATCAAGTCTAAACGGCGTTGCCGTAAATAACACATGTGTTGATGTAGATAAATTTACTAATATCTGCTGCCACGTTTTTGCGGGTGTGTGATGAGCCTCATCCACTTCAACTAAGTCGATATTTTTCTTCGCCCAATCTGATTCACTCAAACTAAGAGCACAACTAGGAGTTGCAACAATGACATCAGCTTGCTCTAGACTTTTATGCATTTCTTTTGTATATAAGTGCTCCATCTCAAAAACTTTAGGCTTTTTCATTGAAGTGTTAAACACATTTGCTACACACAATGTTCTGAGGTTCAAAAAATCCTCTGAAATTTGTCCTCGAACCATTTTGCTTGGTGTAACAACTAAAACTCTTTTCTTTCTGATTAGATACGGAACCAGCATAAGTACCGCAGTTTTTCCTGATCCAGTAGGCATAATTACAATTGCCGCATCCTTTTTATTAATTGTAAAAAAGGACGCTATTGCATGTATTGCTCCCAATTGAGCATTCCTCAAACCTCTGCTTTCCACAGAATCTATCGGATATGTAATTTTATTGTAGTAAGTTTCAAAATATCTTCCCAAATAAACCTCCCTATTTAATCAAAATGTATCTCACCCAACAGAATGCTCCGTCTTCATGGGATAGAAAATATTATTACAATCGGTTGCATAGTAAATAACAATTTCCGTTTTCTTAAAATCTCATTTTCATATCTTGTTCGTATCTTGGTCAAAGTGACCAAGATACGAACAAATCAATACTACACATAATATCTTTTCACTTTTCGATATCATCAGAAAAGCGTTATTCTACCAATTATCTTAACTCGGGTTTTATTTTTACATTAATTTTTTCATTACTTTAAAATTTGGAACTCCATTTTCATAATTTGCGGGAAAATCTCTCATCATTTCCACATCATTACAAAATCATGTGGTGAATAATTATAATCATCAGCAGCACCTACTGATAATGCTCTTCTCATGAGCTTCACCCCTCAATATTATTTTTTTTACTCTTGTCTGCTCTAGAACGCACATAGGTGGTTCCATTTGGCAAATCAATCGCTTCATAACGTTTATAACTTGGATTACCTTTTTGAATCTGCTGAATAGCTTGTTGTAATGGAATATGCCTTCCTGTATCCACATTAATAAACTCCGTATTTAATCCTGTTTCTGACTCTTTTGAAACTTTTAAATTCATAAAATTGTCCTCCTTTTAGGGTAAACTTAATATACCAGCATAATTGCTGAAGCTTTATACCAAAAGGAAAATGACCAAATCCTTATTACTTATCGAATATTAGTTTTGGGATTGTAAAGCAGACATACAGATGGTAAAATAGATATGTTTATATGATCATCCGTTGGTCATTTATGTATTGGCTGAAGCTGCAACTTCAGCCTTTTACTTTATCTGCTCTTTCGTATCTTTCCCTCCTTCTTCCCATAATTTTTCATTAGGAATTTGTTCAAAACAATACTCTACAAATTCCAACATATTTGTTTGCTTCACACCTTTAATTTTTGATGCAAACGTTCTTATCTGCTTAAGTGTATCATTACTAACAGGCTCTGTATTAATAGGAAATATTTTATTATAATAAGTTCCTTTTTCCGAATCCGATATTCGCTTTATCATTATACCTGCTTTTATCATCACATCTTCGAGGTTTGTTATATTATATATTGGTACAATATACTCTTGTAGAGGATGTCCTCTAAACATTTCACCAGATACAAATTCATTTTTAATTTTCTCACTACAATCATCTGTATCCATTATGATAAACAACTTGAAATTTTTTAGTTTCTTTTCCTTTTTATCATACTCAACTGAATATTCCTTAGAAAATGTACTTAGAGACTTGAAATATTTTTTATTTAACAGATCCTCTAATCCGTTAATCTGAATACTTCCTCTTCCTTTGTCTTTTGATATAATTTTCACCGGAAGGTGAAGATTTGTATATATAAATCGTACTAAATGAAATTCAGACTTACCATGTACAATAACGGCGCATCTAGTATACTTTAATGTATCAAAAGGCACTATTACTCGCCCCCTTTTACATCCGCATCACCATTTTGTAACTCATTTAAAATCAGATCATAATCTAACGAATCCACAATCGGAACACCACCAAACAAACCTTTTAGATACATAATTCTAGGATTATTTGTTCCTTGAATTCTAGGATATTTGTCTAGACATTTGACTTCTTTATCACCTTGGTAATCTACAGTAATTACATAAACTGATTTAATATCAATGCTTTCCAACATATAAGTATTGTGTGTGGTAATAATTAATTGTCCTGAAATATCCTCTATCATAGATTCTATAATATTTTTCAAAAGCAAATCGTGAATACCATCATCAATTTCGTCATATACAACTGTTACCCCACAAAATACACCTAACAAAGAACGAATAATTTCAAGTATATGTTGCGTTCCTGCTGATTCATGTTTGAAGTCGATTGTTCGAATTTTTCCTCCTATCATTTTTTTCACATAAAGCTTATAAGAAATTTCTTTTTCTTCGTATCTTCGTTCATAAAAAACATCTTTTATATCTGCATAAGCTTGTGTAAAAAAATCTTTTAATATGCGCTCTGAGCGATTTAAAAATGATTCATATGCAATTTCTACTTTACCCACATCTAAACTGTGTAATATATTATTGGGTTTTCCTGCCCTAACCTCACTTCCTGAATATGATGTTTTCTTATAATGTACTGTAATTTCCTGTAACATGTCTAAAATATCAAAAACATATAAAAGATAATTATCATTTATATATTTCTCGTTTTTTTCATCTCTTTCTTTATTTAGGATGCTTAAAAATGTATGTTTTCCCCAATATTTATCAATTTCATCACGAATTTCTTCTTCAACTTTTTTATTTTTAAACAATTTGTTGGAAAACTTAGGTGATATTTTTCCATCATTAACCCCTATCTCGAATAAAACACCTCTTTGCTTTCCCATAAAATAATATAATTTTTCATAAACAAATTTTTCTGCAAAGCTTAATATATAGTATCCTTCATGTCCATCAATCTGAAATCCATACTCAATACTTGTTTCTTCATCACATTCTACCATCCTGCAACTATCGGTTAATCTTAATATATTAGTTCCCCCTATAACCATTTCCAGTAATCCTTCAGGCAACTCCTTTTCTTGAGCTAACTCTCTAATTTTTTCTGTATTAACAAGCATTTCAAAAGAATCTATACTTCTTCTTAATAAATTTATACTACTAACAAAATTGGATTTCCCACTTCCGTTTTCCCCATATACAGAGATAAAATTTTTGGCGCCTTTACTTCCGTTCCTCAAATCAAAAGTAACATTTTTAAATGACATAAAATTCCTTAGCTTTATATACGTGAACATCTTCCGCACCTCCATATTTATGCTACCACCTTTCTTTTAAACTGTCAATAACTTTTATTATTTTGTTATTTTTTATATCATTTTATTCAATCTTTTTGTTTTCATTCGCAAAACATAAGATTCTACAATTTTACAACATCCTATCTCCCCACATAGTCAATTTTGAATTTTACAACTGCAAGCATCAACTTCCGTACCAGTCTTTCATAAAGTTCATTGTCTATTACTCCCTCGTCCATACTGAGCTTTACCATGTATGCGCGATACAGCCTTATTACTTCCTGCATTGCAATTTCATCCCCTTGCGTTGCTTTCACTATTGTCGAAAATGTAATCTGGTATTTTTCGTATTTTTCATTCATTTTCTCCACTCTCCATAAATTCATACAACATTTTTATCGCCCTGTGTCTCTGTTCACAAATGGTACTTCTTACCTTTCCAAACACTCGTCCAATCTCAACATCATTCAGCCCGATAAAATAATACATCAGAATAATCTTCAAATATCTTTCCGGAAGTTTTCTTAAAGCCTGCTTCAAATATTCATTATCTACGAAAATCTCATATCCCATAACCTCAAAACAGTCAAAGCTGTATGTATCAAATGTCTGTATAAGCCTCTCCACCTCATAGTCCTCAAACAATTCAAGATGAAGCTCACGCTCTGCTCTATATTTCCGTTCCCGATAGTAATCTATCTTTTCACACTTCAATATCTTCCTGCAAAATGATGCAAATTGTTTTATGATTACTTCCTCATCAATCATTGTCCTTATTCTCCATTTCCGAATTTTTGTATCATCTGAAACAAAATCAGAATCGGGGAGCGCGATGACATTTGATTGGTATAAAATGCAGAAAAGCGTCTATCGGTTTTCTCCCAACAAACGCTCTCCCACCTTACAACACCATAAATCCTACTGATTCCATATGCTGTTCTAATCCAATGGCTTTTTCATCCATGACATTAAGCCTCTAAGTTCTGCCCCAACCTTTTCAATCTCATGTTCTGATTCAATCTGCTTTTTCGCGTTGAAGTAGGTTCTCCCCGCCTGATTCTCAAGAAGCCAGTCCTTGGCAAACTTTCCTTCCTGAACATCTTTGAGAGTACCTTTCATCGCTTTCCTTGTTTCATCAGTGATAATCTTCTCACCTGTTATGTAATCGCCATATTCCGCTGTATCACTGACAGAATACCGCATCATAGTCAATCCGCCCCTATTGATAAGATCTACAATCAGTTTCATTTCATGACAACATTCAAAATACGCCATCTCCGGCTGATAACCTGCTTCAACTAAAGTTTCAAATCCAGCTTTGATCAATGCGGAAACACCGCCACAAAGTACCGCTTGCTCTCCAAAAAGGTCTGTTTCCGTTTCTTCTTTAAATGAAGTCTCTATTACTCCGGCTCTTGCGCCTCCAATTCCAAGGGCATAGGCAAGTGCAGTTTCCCTCGCTTTTCCTGATGCATCCTGATGAATTGCGATCAGGCATGGAACCCCTTTTCCTTCCAAAAACTGGCTCCTGACTGTATGACCGGGACCTTTAGGCGCGATCAAAAATACATCCACAAAAGGCGGCGGCACAATCAAGCCATAATGTATCACAAATCCATGTGCAAATACCAAAGCCTTTCCTTCTGTAAGATTAGGTTCAATCGATTCTTTATACAGATCTGCCTGTTTTTCATCGTTGACCAGCATCATAATAATATCTGCTGCCTTAGCTGCTTCTGCCGCTGTAACGACCGATAAACCAGCCGCTTTAGCTTTTGCCCAAGATTTGCTGCCCTGATACAAACCAACAATAACATCCACACCGCTTTCATGCAAGTTAAGTGCATGCGCATGACCTTGACTTCCATAGCCTATGATTGCAACTTTCTTTCCTGATAATACCTGAAGGTTACAATCCTGTTCATAATAGATTCTTGCCATTGATATGACCTCCCATAAATTAAATTTATTATAAACGGCAGCAATGTGCTACCTATTTACTTTACTGACAATTTCCTGCATGATGCGAACCATTTTACTCCTGTCTTCTTCACTTTCTATAAAATGATTCATCACCATATCATGCAAAATGTAATCTTCCATCAAATAAATATGGCTCGTATCTTCTGTATAAAAAGCATCTTTTTCTATTTCAACAGAATATCCGTATAACAACTTTTTCCCATCTGCCGAAAGAACAAACCAATGCATATTTTCCGGCATATTATGTGTTTTACCGCCAAAATGCTTCTCAATTCCCTCCATTGGATTATCAATGTCATGACTGATTCCCAGCACATTACATCCCCGGTTTTTACATTCTTCCAGTTCCGACAAAAGTAATTCATACATCTGACTCCACATGGAAATCATAACGTACTGACTTGCTTCTTTTATTAACTGTCTGCAATAAGCAGTTATATTCTCTTTCCCTTTGACAGTAAAAACATAAATCTCCTGCTTTTTTTCCTCTGCCTCCAAATCATAAAGATCGCTTTTTACTTCTTCATAATCACTTTCCCACTCCTTTTTTATCCTTTCCAAAAATATTTTACTTGGTACAGGAGTATAAATTTTTACATTATCACTGCTTTCTTCTACCATAGCTAAGCCAAGTTTCGTAATTGATTCTAAAACATCATAGATCCTTGCTCTTGGTATGCCGGATTCTTTACTGATTTTGTAAGCATTTGCCGTTCCAATTTTTAACAGACTGGTATATGCCTTTGCCTCGTAAAGATTTAAACCAAACTTTTGTAACTTATCAAGCATCGTATCTTTCATTTTCTATTCTTTCCTTTCATTTTTTTCAAAACGCTGTCGCATCAACTTAACAAATCTCTATATATATTCTGTAATCAAACGCCCCATATCTTTTGTACCAACCTGCTTGAAAAAACTACACCGACTTTTATCTTGTGGCATGATATCAACCGTACGATAACCTTCTTTCAGAATTTGTTTTACCGCAGCTTCAACAGCCTCTGCTTCTTTCTCTAAACCCAAAGAATAGCGAAGCATCATTGCTGCGCTTAATATTGTCGCTATCGGATTGGCTATTCCTTTTCCTGCAATATCCGGAGCAGAACCGCCGCTTGGTTCATATACCCCAAATTTTGTATCATTCAAACTTGCTGACGGAAGCATTCCAATAGAACCCGTAATCATACTTGCTTCATCTGATAAAATGTCACCAAACATATTTTCTGTAAGTATAACGTCAAACTGTTTCGGATTTTTTATAAGCTGCATCGCACAGTTATCAACAATCATATGCTCTAATGTAACTTCCGGATAATCCATTGCAACTTCTTCAACAACTTTCCTCCATAACCTTGAAGAATCCAATACATTTACTTTATCTACACTTGTGACTTTTTTCTTGCGCTTCATTGCAGTTTCAAAGCCCTTAACAGCAATACGCCGGATTTCCTTTTCGCTATACGACAAAGTATCTGTCGCCGTAATCATTCCATTCATTTCCTTTGTACTGCGTTTACCAAAATAAAGACCACCTGTTAATTCTCTTACAATCACCATATCAAAACCGTCACTTATAACATTTTCCCTTAGTGGACACGCCTCCTGCAATTCTTCATAGAGATATGCCGGTCTAAGATTTGCAAATAAGTTCAATGACTTTCTTAACTTTAATAATCCTGCCTCTGGTCTTAATTCCGGTGATATTCTATACCAAGGTGATATTGCCGCATTTCCGCCAATAGAACCTAATAACACAGCATCAGAAGTCTTTGCAATCTCAATTGCCTCATCCGTAAGTGGTTCTCCATATACATCAATCGAGGCTCCGCCCATTAAAATATCCTTATATGTAATGCTGTGACCATATTTTTCGGCGACTTTATTTAGAACCCTTTTTGCTTCAGCAATAATTTCAGGACCTATGCCATCGCCTGACATACATACGATATTAAAAGTCATTTCTATACCCCAACCCTTTCTCATTCTGCAATTTTCTAATTTTTATCTTCTTTTCTATTAACTCCCATTAATTAATTATGTTTCAATTTTAGTTACCACTATAATAGTAACTATAACATTTCAATGCATATTTGTCAAGAAACACTCATTCTGTTCTAAATCACTTCCTAAAATATCTCCAATTTCTATACCTTGTCTGTTTTCCTAATAAAAAAGAACCTACTTAGAATACAGATAAAAGGCTTTTATGTTGGTTCTTTTTACTCATTATCTAAAATAATTTAGAAGCAAAGGAATTTTTATTATTTTTTGCTAATCCCGCGCAATATTTCTCTATAAACAATATATTATTTCTTCCCTCACAATCTCCTCTGCTCTCGCCCTTATGTTATTCATTCTCTGCACCCAAAGCAACTGTTCTTGTGCTTTTAGCTGTTCTGTCACTTTCTCCTGCTTTGCCATCTGCTCCACCAGCAAATCAAATCTTTCCTCTGCCTGATTCTGTATTATAAGCAGGTGTTTCTTTAATTCGCCTGATAGCAGCAAGCCTGCATAAATACCTCTCTTGTAATTTTTCAAATAGAATTTCCGCATCAAACCAAATTTCCTTAATTCTCCTTCCGGCTCCGGATCGGATATTAAATTCGGTATCAAATAATCTCCACATTTTTCATAAGTTATGTTCATTATCTATTCCTCTCTTTCCACAAAATCTACATTTCCTGCTGCCACCGCTTATTCTTTTCCGGCAATACCTGCGGATTTTTTCTCTGACAGTTATGTTCAACCACATCCACTTTTGCATCTTCCAGCTTTTGTTTCATCATCTTTGGTGCAAGCGATTTTACAAATTCCACAAATGCCTCTCCCAATCCTCTTGATGCCACAAACCGTTTCAATTTCTCAACCTGTTCAGCAAGAGCAGCTATTTTTTTCTCCAAAACAGCTATCTTCTTCTCATACTTTTCCAAGAGATGATTTCTTGATACTGCCTTGCTGAAAGCATCCAGTATTTTATTCCAGTCGCTTTTCTTTACTTTGACATATTCCTCACTGCCAAAAAGATTGTTCACTGGAACAGCAGCGCTTTTCATATTTTTTGTTTCTGCCGCCACTTCCTTTGAAATCAATTTATATGTATCTGCCCTTAAATCATGTTTGGCAAGAACCTCCTGCGCCGCTTTTTCTTTCGCCTCGGCTTCCTCAATCTGTTCCGTAAGCTCCTGTGCCTGCAAAATCAGTTCATTGTTATGTGCTTCCATTTCCTGCACTTGCCCACGCAGGTCAGATGCTCGCTTCTGCAAACTTTCGTTACACTGCTCCAGCGTTTCATTCTGCTTATCCAGCTTTTCCGCCTCTGCCTCAAGACACTCTACTTTCCGCATTACTGCCTTGTATTCCGGCAGAGTAAGATTATCGCGCTTATCTCCTTTGATTTCTACCTCTATTCCACGCTCCCGGCATAAATCCATTAAATAATCACGCTCTCTTGCCTCCCAGTCAATCACCTCATTGTCATACCTGCCTTTGCCCTTTTCAAATCCCATCTGTTGCAAAGCTTTGGAAATGCTGTTCCTTGTTTTCATGCCCTTTTTATATCCGTCTGCGACAGGGATATAGTCTATATGCAGATGCGGCGTTGCCTCGTCTAGATGTAGAACACAGTTGAATAAATATAAATTAGGGTTTCGTTCCTGAAAAGTTCTTGCATACTCGTCCAGCAAATCAACTGCCTCTTTTGCCGCCTCTGTCAGATTTCCATTTTCATCCACAACAGGCGTATCGTACTTTGTGCCAAGCTGTACGATATTTTCATAAAACACATTCTCTCCGTTATCGGAATTTTCTATCTTTTTCACATAATTACTGATTTTTCTGTCATTGCGTTTCTGCCCTGCATTGTACTCCCTAACAGCCTCACCAAAGCATTTTTCATAAGCATCTGCTATGGATTCCCTGATATATGTTTTGTTCCAGCCTGTTCTTTCCGGAAAGACATTATTTGCTATAAATTCCCTGTTGTTGTGCGCCAGACTGCCATCGCCTTTTGGAAAAGATATGGTTCTTCCTGCCATTTTCTGCCTCCCTCCTGACTTTTCTGTGCATATCCGCTAGCTACGGTTTTGTTACTTTTGTCAAAAGTAACGCCTTATTACTTCTGACGCATACGCATCAGAAGTAAGGCGCTCTCCGAGGGTAGTATTTGCCGTTGGCAAACACCGTCTGCCTAACGGCATCCGTAGTCTGTCGGAAAAACCATCCGTCAGACTACTCATTCCGGCAAAAAGCCGTCGTCATACGCTTTGGGTGACAGTACCGAATAAATACTTTTCGGCACCTTTCCGTAAGCTCCCTTTTCGGAAATGAGTACCGAATATATAAATTCGGAACCGCCTATTCACCCATTGTAAAAGCAAATGCCATCATATCCTCAGGTAATTCCGCCTCCTGCGTCTGTCCTAATTCATTACTGTCATCCGTTTCCGCTGCCTTAACCACGTCAGCTTGAAAATCCAAAGTATGTTCCTGAAAGCATTTTTCCATATGTTCTGTCAGAATTTCCTGTAAACTCCAAAACTTAGCTTCCAGCACCCTCGCAAACATTTCTTCTAATTGTTCAAATTCGTGTTCTGACTGTTTTAGTGAAAGCATAAGTAATTCTTCCGGTTTATTCTCATTCTTGCTGTCAAGAACCGCAACAAACGCATCAGAAAGTATCTTCCCATAAGAACCGTCCTTTCGCGTCATTCCCTGTAAATATTCCCAAGTCCTGCGCTGGTTTTCATCTTCCATGCAGAATTTTATATTACTGCATTTATAAGTTTTCCTCATGGCATTACCTCTGTCTGCGCTGTTTTTGTGCCGCAAGATACTCATACCCCTTTGCATTGGCACAAATATCAGTAATAAAAGTAACTTCCACTTTACCTGCCAATTCTGTGTAATTCCGAAGCAGACATCCGCCTCCGCCAATCACATATAAATGCACCAATCCTTCTTTATAACCGTAATCAACCAAACGCTTTCTAATATTTTCTGCATACTGTTTTGCTATACGCTCTACTTTTACAGCCGTAACATCTGTTCTGCCCTGTATACCATTCCAAAGAAGCGGTTCAATCAGCATTTCGGGTATATCCTCACCATTTTCTTTTGACAACTCTTTCTGTATCTCCTTCATGCAGATACCCACGCCAAATTTATCTGTCACAAGGCTCTTTTCCAATGGCTTGTTATCAATGATCTGCATCACGTTCATGGTTCCGTTTCCAATGTCTGCCAGCATATTCATCCCCGGCATTGTGCCCAAATTAACAATCGCGGCAAATCCCTGCGGGAATACCTCTACACCGCACAGGTGCACATGATATCTTTCCTTACGAAATTCAAAGTGTAACTCCTGCTCTTTCAACAGATAACGCTTAAAATCTGCCCCCTGATTTTTCATCCATGCAAGAGGAAGTCCCACTGCCAATCTTACATTCGCTTCATGGAGTCCTCTAAACATCAATTCCTCCGCCAATGCCGCAAGCGTCAAAATATGAAAATCCTCAGATTCCGTTTTGTTGCCCTGATACACTAAATGCGACTCTCCTATTACATAAAACTTATCCTTGTATTTTACAAAATTTCTGCTTACAATCGGTTCTTCTTCCATACACTCCACACCCGTCTTAAATATCCTGTGCGCAGTCTTCATATTCCCATATCCATGATCCACTCCGATAATTATTTTTGTGCTGCTGTTAAATTTCTGCATATAAAATCCCCTCCTTAAATGCTCTGTTTATCTGTCCGTTTACATGTTTTGTTTACAAATACTCTTTTAAAAATTTTCCGTTTACACTGTTTACAAATCCTCAAAGCATTATATTTACTGACTTTTCCTGTAAACCGATTTGTTTACTTTCCTGTCAACAGAAGCTTGTAAACAGAATTTGTAAACGAAGCCTAAAAAACTTTTTCTTGTTCCGATACGACTTCACTCTTTTGTTTCCTCGAATGGAGTTGATACATTCTCCGGCAATTTTCGGAATCCATTCTTATCCGTCACTCTCCGCCACCCTCTCTGTGTACCATATCCGGCAAACCTGTGAGATGAAACTTTCTCCCAGCCGACAATGCTATGGTTCATAACATTGTTAATCTCTTTCAGTTCCCAATCTTTTGGCGTATCGTACTCATGATGGAACGCTTCCTTATAAATCATAATGCTACACACATAATCTTCTGATAACTCGTCCAGCCATAACTGGATAATTCCTACTTTTGCATCCTCTGGCATGAATTCCTTCTGCATTTCTTTCAGATATTCCTCTGTATCCCTTGATAATTTCAACTCATGAAAACCATTCCGATATAATACCACCGCCTCCGCCCATGCCTGTCTGATATATTCCCTTGCTTCTTTTTCATTTGCAAGAATATGTTTCTCTACTTTTTCAGGGTGTACCAACACAGGCGCGAAGCGGCGGTTTCCTGTCCTGTCAAGCGGCAGAAAATCCATACTGTTGGAAGTTCCCACAAACACACACTGTCTTGGTCTGTCCTCCGGGTGTGTTTCGTAGGGAATTTTATAAGTTTCTTTCTGCCTGCTGATGAATGACTTGATATCTTCAATGCTCTTGGCATTTACCGTTGCTATCATTTCCGACATTTCAATAATCCAATGCCCCTGCATCTTCCTATAAACATTATCATCATCCATACGTTTCAAATCATCTGTAAACCATTCATCATTTATAGCAAGAAAGCGGAAAAAAGTGGATTTACCTGCGCCCTGCCCTCCCACAAGACATACCATGATTTCAAACTTACATCCCGGCTCATACACCCTATGGATTGCCGCCAGCATCAGAAGCCGCATGATTTCTTTTGTATAGCTGTCATTATCTGCTCCTAAATAACGCGGCAGAAGCTTATCTATACGCTGTTCTCCGTCCCACTCCAATTTTTCCAAACAATCACAAATTGGGTGATACCTGTTTTCACTTGCCACAATGTTTAATGCCTTATTGATGATACGGTCATTTTTCAGTCCATAGTTCTTTTCCAAATACCATTGAATGTGATAAACATCTGTATCTGTCACACTGGAAGATGTCCGCTGCCATCCTAAATTACCAACAACATCAATCTTCCCTGATAATTCATTCTTGCGAATTGCGCCCTTTAGAACCGGATCATGATGGAACACTATCATACAGTTATTAATCGTCTGACAAATATATCCCTTCTCACTTTTCGCCAAGTCAAAGCGCACATCTTCCACACTGTTCATCTCGACATCCAGCACTTTCCCGATTTTCTCCCATGATTCGTTTTCCACTGCTTCTGACTCTTTGAACAAGTTTCTCCACCTCTCTCCTGTTTTTGATAAATAATTCCTGCTTTTCTGCTGTTTCTCCCATACACAGAATATCCATCCAGTAATTCATAATTGGCGCCGCATGAAGTATCTGCGCATAATCGTCCGAAAAAACAATATCCGGCGGTTTATCCCGTAAGAAATTTTCTATCTTTTCTACTTCCAGCAAACAATCCCTTAATATATCAATACTTTGATTACACCACTTCCTAAATCGTTCTTTGATATGTATAATTCGTTCTTTTTCCGCCTTTTCTTTTCTGATCCGCGCCTTCTCCTGCTCATTGAACGTCGCTTTACCTCTTACTGATATTTGCAGTTGAAAATCCTCTATCAGTTTTAATGCCGCATCATACTGTGACAATCCAAACATACGCGAAGCGTAATCAACCGCATCTCCACCAGCACCACAGGCAAAGCAGTAATAATTTTTATCAATCTTCATGCTTGGGTGTTTATCATCATGAAACGGACAGCACGCTAAGCCATTTCTTTTAGCCTGCAAACCATAATATTCTGCCACCTGCCTTGCTGTCAGATATTCCTTTACTTCACTAAAAATGGACAAAATAATAGCTCCTTCCTTTGATTTTAAGTAATCGAGTAGTGAATGTTATTCTCCACTACTCGCTACGCGCTCCATGCGCCACTTTAGTGGCATATTTCCTCTACATGGAACTACGCATCAAAAGCAATCCACAAAAATCTATGGAAATTACATTTGCACCATTGTCGAAAGACCGAAGCTTTGCTATACTATATTTGCTAGATAGAGTATAAGAAAGCTTCGCTTTCATTACTCGGAGATGCCCTTGTTACCAGCAGGGGCATTTTCCTTTTCCTCACTGTCATCTGCAATCAAATGATCCAATAAGGAAGCAACCTTTTTCTGTTCACTTGGATATAAATGACCATATGTATTGAGTGTAATCTTAATATCCTTATGTCCTAACCGTTCTTTAATAATCAGCGGTTGAACACCCTGCTTGATTAAGTATGCGCAATGGCTGTGCCTAAGAGAATGTACATCAATTTTCTTCACTCCTGCCTTGTCAATATGCCTTTTCATTGTATGCTGCACAGCCTCTGCCACCACTGGAAACAATCTTTCATTTTTTGGATACTGGTACAGACGTTTCCAATAAGACTGAATTTCATTTGCAAGAAATACAGGAATTTCTATTGTCCTAACGGAATTGTCCGTCTTAGGTTCTGTAATAATATCTGTCCTGTTCATACGGTAATAAGTTTTCCTTATATGAATCTGACAGTTTTCCAAATCAATATCTTCCATAGAAAGTGCGAGCATTTCGCCTTCACGCATTCCTGTCCAAAACAAGAGCTGGAACATCAGATAAGAATGGCTTCCCTTTTCAAATGTCGCTATAAACTTCTGATATTCCTCATAAGTCCAAAACTCCAACCTCCTTACATCCGAACGCCCTATCTTCTTTACCTTTTTACATGGATTGTTCCATAAGTTATAGATTTTCTGTGCATGAGTAAATAATGCGGTTACTTGGTTCTGCAACATTCTCTGATAACTTTCAGAAAAGTTTTTATTCCGGATTTCATTCTGCCACGCAATAATATCTGCCGGAGTAATTTCATTCATTTTCTTCTCTCCAAGATAAGGGATTACATGGGACTGTATCATGTACCTCTTGTTCCGCTGTGAGCGCTCTTTTAACTCTCCACTCTTATCGTTAAAATAAACCTCCACAAACGAGGCAACTGACATATCCATGTCTGCATTTGCCACGCGCTTAAATTCACTCTCGTAATCCTGTGCTTCCTTTTTTGTCCTGAAACCTCTTTTGTATTTCTTCTTTCTTTTTCCTGTCCAATCCTCATAATAGAATTGGCAGTACCAGCTCCCACGCTCTGTGTCCTTATAAACCGGCATCTCAATATCCTCCATTCTTACTCAACCTGCGAGTTTGGGCGTAAGCACAAATCTCGCGTGTGAAAAATTTATTTTTCACACTTTCTCCCTTCATGATACTGTTTCAATTTGTGTCCCGTTGCCATAAAACTTCGTTTCCCAAAAAGCTCTTGGAACTCTGCCGGAAATCACAATAAATCCAGCCTCTTTTAACTCCTGATTCAGTTCCTTAATGATTTTGTAGGCATATCCTTTGGAGATTCCTAATTCTTTTGAAATGTCCTCCGCATACATCATGTAATTGTTGTCTTTCACTATATTGCCTCCTTTCTTGATAGTTCCGCAAGATATAATTGTTCGCTATTTATATCTTGCTTTTAGTTTTATCATACACGCTGTCCGAAACAATGTCAAGCTATTTTATTGATATTTTTGTATCTTTATGGTAAAATATTATTTGACGTAATCAAAAGGGAGGTTTTTACATGAATCTATATTCCATTAATACAATAAAACAAGAGCTTTTGTTCTCTCCTCTTGTATATAGCATTAAAAAATCAAATTATTCAGAATCGCTTCTATTAACTTATAACGACATAGACAACAATCCACATCAAGAAGCATTAGGAACAACTCGCTCCATACTTTCTAATTGGCTGGAAATCCTTGATTATGATACCGAAACGAAAGAGAATCTTGACAAAACTTTCGACCTGCTCTTATCATCTATTGGTTTGTTTGGAATAAAACCTGATATACAAAAGGATAAATTTATTAATAAGATAGACAACTTTATTAAAGATTTTGACAGTAAAACATTTAGTGATGTCGCAAGCTCTGTTTTGGACATTTTAAAAGAGTGCTTTGATCCACACCCTGTACTTGCTTATCTTTACCCACACTACTATGCGCTGCTCCACTCATTATATCTTTACGCTGAAAAATCCTGCTCTTATGAAGAAACTGTATCACAGTTTTCAGCCAAAATAACAGTTCTCTTACAAGAACTGCTACATTTAAAATCTTCCTATGAACAGGCAAGGGAATATACCCAATCTGTATTTATTGAACCATATACCGACAACGCTTCTATACAAAGCGCTGCTTCGGCAGCATTATATCATTCATACTGTAAAATGCTGAATAAGTCTGATTTTTATATGGACGCTTTTGATTTTCCAATTAATGAGGATTATCTAAATAATATTTTTGATAATGATACCCCTGCATGGAGTTCTTACTTTGAATTATTTTCGGAAAAATTATTGGATACAGATACACAGGAATATTATATAACATCCTTCGCGCAATTTCTTCATATTGGACTGTCTATTATGATGTCCGGTGAAATGGTGATTAGGAAATGTAAATTATGTAATGGATATTTTCAGACAAAGCACTCTTCCGATCAGATGTATTGCAGCCGTATTTATAAAAATACCTCCGCAACCTGCAGCGAAGTTGGTGTAAGAAAAACTTATAAAGAAAAACTATTCCAACACCCAATCCATCAGGAATTTACGAAGTCCTATAATAAACTCTATGGACGCATCCGACGAGGCAAGGTTCCAAATGATACTCCTTTAATGGAACAGTTAAAGAAGCTGCATGATGAATATACTGAAAAATACGAAAACACACATAAGAAAGACCGAGAAGCAGTCTGGAAAGAATATATTCAGAAAAACAAGGAATTGCTTGGATAAAAGTCTTAGAATTGACAATTTTATAAAACATCAAATTTGCATATTGACAATCAACGAAAATATGATAGTGTATAATGATACAACCGTCAAGATTGTATGGAGGCATGGGCGAAAGGAGATATAAATATATGTATGAATATGTGAAAAAATCCGAATATGCGCCCGTTAGAAAAGAACTTGAAGGAATTATTAAGAGGGTTCAAAATGAGATGTGGGAAAGGTATGGACTGACATTTCAATTTCAATTAATCGGAAGTGGGAAAAGACATCTTATAACCAGAATCCGTGGGGGAAATGGCGGATATGACTTTGATTATAATTTGATTATCCAACGTTGGGGAGATATGTATAATAGTAAAGTTATGATTGTGAAACAAGGGTTCATGAATGCGTTTAAAGGAGCTGTAAAGGGGACGCCATATTCATCTCCAAAGGATTCGACATCTGCTATTACAATAAAAGTGATTGATAAAAAGCAAAAGAAAATATTTCACAGTTGTGATTTTGCCATTATCTATTATGAGGATTACAGTGTAAATAATGGCTATTACTATTTGAGAAATGATAAGAAACGTAATGTATATGAATTTGTTTTTCGTTCCATAAATTCTGGAATAGAGGAAAAGGTGCATGATATTCTTGGGAAAAATGACGGCTGGGCGTGTATTAGCGAAGAATATCGAAAACTAAAAGATATCAATGAAGGAAAAGGGAAACATTCGTATTCCCTCTATGCCGAAGCAGTCAATAATGTATATAATCAAATGTACCTACAATAACTCATTACACTGAACAAGGCTAATTAATTTCCGAATATTTTAGAAGCATTATAGAAGCACAAGCAACATACAACGTTGCTTTCCACGTAAAAAGGCTTTCGGAGAAATCCCCGAAAGCCTTGATTTTACTGAATAAATTATAATTACTCGATGATTGTAGCAACCCTGCCAGACCCAACAGTCCTGCCACCCTCACGGATAGCAAACGTCAATCCCTGTTCCATAGCGATTGGATGAATCAGTTCGATTGTCATCTCTACGTTGTCACCAGGCATACACATCTCTGTGCCGGCTGGAAGATTGCAGACACCTGTAACGTCTGTTGTTCTGAAATAGAACTGTGGTCTATAGTTGTTGAAGAATGGGGTATGACGTCCACCTTCATCTTTTGTCAATACATAAACCTGAGCGGTAAATTTCTTATGGCATGTAACAGTGCCTGGTTTTGCAAGAACCTGTCCTCTCTGGATCTCTGTTCTCTGAACACCACGAAGCAATGCACCAATGTTATCACCAGCCTGAGCCTCATCAAGAAGCTTACGGAACATTTCGATACCTGTACAAACAGTTTTTCTTGTCTCCTCGCTGATACCAACGATTTCAACTTCTTCGTTCACGTGAAGTGTACCACGCTCAACACGGCCTGTTGCAACAGTACCACGACCTGTAATTGTGAAGATATCTTCGATTGGCATCAAGAATGGCTTATCTGTCTCACGTACAGGATCTGGAATGTACTCATCAACAGTGTTCATCAATTCCATAACCTTGTCGCCCCACTCTCCCATAGGATCTTCAAGAGCCTTCAAAGCAGAACCCTTGATGATAGGACAATCTGTGAAACCATATTCCTCAAGCTGCTCTGTGATTTCCATCTCTACCAGTTCAAGCAACTCCTCGTCATCTACCATATCACACTTATTCATAAATACAGTGATTTTAGGAACACCTACCTGACGTGACAGAAGAATATGCTCCTTTGTCTGTGCCATAACACCATCCGTTGCAGCAACAACAAGAATAGCACCATCCATCTGTGCAGCACCTGTAATCATGTTCTTTACATAGTCAGCATGGCCTGGGCAGTCTACGTGTGCATAATGTCTCTTATCTGTCTCATACTCAACATGTGCTGTATTGATTGTAATACCACGCTCTCTCTCTTCTGGAGCCTTATCAATGTTATCGAAATCTGTAGCTACATTACCTGCAACTCTCTCTGACAAAACCTTTGTGATAGCAGCTGTTAAGGTTGTCTTACCATGATCAACGTGTCCAATTGTACCAATGTTACAATGGGTTTTACTTCTTTCAAATTTAGCCTTTGCCATTTTAAAAGTCCTCCTTATAAAAGTTAAAAATTAATAAAATAAGTTTCATTATCTATAAAACTTAACCCAACTGCTTTCATTATATTAAAAACAGTAAGGTTTTTCAAGTATTATTTGTAAAATAGCCTTTCATCGTCAACTATTTCGTTTTTGCAGCAAGCACCTCGTCCTGTACATTCTTTGGAACCTGCTCATATTTTTCAAAGAACATAGAGTAGTTACCACGTCCCTGTGTCTTTGAACGCAAGTCTGTAGAATAACCAAACATTTTTGCGAGTGGAACATATGCCCGAACGATCTTGCCGCCGCCAATATCGTCCATGCCCTCAATGCGTCCACGACGTGAATTGATATCACCAATTACATCGCCCATATATTCCTCTGGCATTGTTACTTCTACTTTCATAATCGGCTCAAGAAGTACTGGTGATGCTTTCTGCATTGCTTCTTTAAACGCAAGCGAACCTGCAATATGGAAAGCCATCTCAGAAGAGTCCACCTCATGATATGATCCATCGTATACGTTCGCATATACACCAACAACAGGGAATCCTCCAAGAATACCTGCGCGTGTAGCTTCCTCAATACCTTCTCCGACTGCCGGAATATATTCCTTCGGAATTGCGCCACCAACAACTGTTGACTCAAATTTGAACAGCTCTTCACCATTTGCATCCATCGGTGCAAAGCGAACCTTACAATGGCCATACTGTCCACGTCCACCTGACTGTTTTGCATATTTAGAATCCACTTCAACTTCTTTTGTAATTGCTTCCTTATATGCAACTTGTGGTGCACCTACGTTCGCTTCAACCTTAAACTCACGAAGAAGTCTGTCCACAATAATTTCAAGATGGAGCTCACCCATACCTGCAATGATAGTCTGTCCTGTCTCTGCATTGGTGTGTGCGCGGAATGTAGGATCTTCTTCTGCAAGCTTTGCAAGTGCCTCACCCATCTTACCCTGGCCTGCTTTTGTCTTAGGCTCGATCGCAAGCTCAATAACCGGCTCTGGGAACTCCATAGACTCCAAGATTACAGGATGCTGATCATCGCAAATGGTATCACCAGTCGTTGTAAACTTAAATCCAACTGCTGCTGCAATATCACCAGAATATACTTTATCTAACTCCTGTCTCTTATTAGCATGCATCTGAAGAATACGTCCCACACGCTCTTTTTTATCTTTAGTAGCATTCAGCACATAAGAACCCGAATTCATCGTACCAGAATATACACGGAAAAATGCCAGTTTTCCTACGAATGGGTCTGTCATAATCTTAAATGCCAGTGCTGAGAACGGTTCTTCGTCTGAAGAATGTCTCTCTACTTCATTGCCTTCCATATCTGTTCCCTTGATTGCAGGAATGTCTACTGGAGACGGCATATACTCGATAACTGCATCCAACAATTTCTGGATACCCTTATTCCGGTAAGCAGTACCACAGCATACAGGAATAGCTGCACATTCACAAGTTCCTTTTCTTAAAGCAGCTTTCATGGCTTCCACAGATGGTTCTTCCCCTTCCAGGTACTCCATCATTAAATCATCATCCAGCTCACATACCTTTTCTACAAGTTCTGTGCGATACAGGTCTACATCGTCCTTCATATCCTCTGGAATATCAATAACTGAAATATCATCACCTTTATCATCATTATAGATATAAGCTTTCATTTCAAATAAGTCAACGATTCCTTTGAAATCATCTTCCTTGCCAATCGGCAGTTGAATGCAGATTGCATTCTTGCCCAAACGCGTCTTAATCTGGTCAACCGCTCCGTAAAAATCAGCTCCAAGAATGTCCATCTTATTGATAAATGCCATTCTTGGTACATTGTAGGTATCAGCCTGACGCCATACATTTTCTGATTGAGGTTCCACTCCGCCCTTTGCACAGAAAACGCCTACAGCGCCATCCAATACACGGAGTGAACGTTCTACTTCAACAGTAAAGTCAACGTGTCCCGGAGTATCAATAATATTGATACGATGCTCTAATGCACCCTCTTTTGGTTTGCAGTTTTCCTGCAGCGTCCAGTGACATGTTGTAGCGGCTGAAGTAATGGTAATTCCTCTTTCCTGCTCCTGTTCCATCCAGTCCATGGTAGCAGTGCCTTCATGAGTATCACCAATCTTATAGTTAACACCGGTATAGTAAAGAATACGCTCTGTCGTGGTGGTCTTACCAGCATCGATATGAGCCATAATACCAATGTTTCTGGTTCTCTCTAATGGATATTCTCTTCCAGCCAAAGTTCTTCCTCCTTAAAAATTAGAAACTAGAATCTGTAATGTGCAAAAGCCTTATTTGCCTCTGCCATCTTATGCATGTCTTCTTTTCTTTTTACAGCAGCGCCTGTATTGTTTGACGCGTCAAGAATTTCATTCGCAAGTCTTTCTTCCATCGTCTTCTCGCCTCTTTTGCGTGCAAAGAATACCAACCAGCGAAGCCCTAAAGTCTGACGACGCTCTGGCTTTACCTCAAGAGGTACCTGATAGGTTGCCCCTCCGATACGTCTTGCCTTACACTCAAGCAAAGGCATAATATTATTCATAGCCTCTTCAAATACATCTACAGCCGGCTTTTGTGCTTTATCTTCTACTCTGGCAAATGCTCCATATACGATTTTCTGTGCTACGCCTTTCTTACCATCTAACATGACATTATTGATAAGCTTCGTAACCACCTTATTTCCGTAAATAGGATCTGCTAATACATCTCTTTTTTGAATATGTCCTTTACGTGGCACGGTTCTTCCCTCCTTAATAATTGACAGCAAAATCCACTGTCTGATTAAATCAACGGTACTCACATTATAAAACTTTGTGTTCGCGCGGTTTTCTATTTTAATAAGGTATTAAATCAGAATCCCAACACTAATTAGTTTTTTGTGGTACATGGTAAATCATATGCATCTTATGCAGTACCAAACTCCTGTGAATTTCTGTATCTGCACAAATTTGCCGCATGAAAATCAAAGATTCTCACACTATTTACCCGCTTTCGGTCTCTTAGCTCCATATTTAGAGCGAGCCTGCCTTCTGTTCGCAACGCCTGCTGTATCAAGAGTACCTCTGATAATATGGTATCTTGTACCAGGTAAGTCCTTTACACGTCCTCCTCTAATCAGAACGACGCTATGCTCCTGCAAATTATGTCCTTCACCTGGAATATAGCTTGTAACTTCCATACCATTTGAAAGACGAACTCTGGCAATTTTTCTAAGTGCTGAATTCGGCTTCTTTGGTGTAGCGGTCTTAACCGCTGTACAAACGCCTCTCTTCTGAGGTGCTGATGTGTCAGTTGCTTTCTTCCTTAAAGAGTTGTACCCTCTCTGAAGTGCTGGTGCAGTAGACTTCTTAACTGTTTCCTGACGTCCTTTTCTTACTAATTGGTTAAATGTTGGCATTCCTTTTCACCTCCTATATAATCATAACTAAATGCCTATCTTTTATACGCATGCTAGATTATTATACTTTTAGCATTTGCGAATGTCAATCATTTTTTTATTTTTCTCAAAAAAAAGTATTGGATTTTTTGGCTGTTCATCAATGAATAGACTCTTTTTTAACTGCTATGCGTCTCTAAAAACAAAAATCCACTTCCATATATAGAAAGTAGATTTTTGTTTTATCTTTTCGTTTCCTATTTTATTATACCAATGCTTGCCGCTTATTCGTCAAAACAATCGCGTATCAATCGGTCAGCACCCCAGGTACCAGTGCTTCTTCCATCTCATCATCCACTACAATCTCTTCTTCTGCGTCAAAATCTATATCATCCTCAAAGTCAAGTGTGGATTCAAGGTCAATGTCTGTATTCAGCTTAACATTTCTATACCGTCTCAATCCTGTACCTGCTGGAATCAGCTTACCAATGATAACATTTTCCTTCAAACCAATCAATGGGTCAATCTTGCCCTTGATAGCAGCTTCTGTAAGAACCTTTGTTGTTTCCTGGAAAGAAGCTGCTGAGAGGAATGAACTTGTCGCAAGCGCTGCTTTTGTGATACCAAGAATCACATCTTTGGATTCTGCTGGCTGTTTGCCTTCCGCAAAAAGCTGTTCATTGATATCTTCAAGTTCAAGCGCATCTACCAGTGTCCCTGGCAAAAAGTCTGTATCACCGCTTGTCTCAATACGCTTCTTTTTCAGCATCTGACGAACAATAACCTCTATATGCTTATCCGCAATATCAACACCCTGCAAGCGATAAACTCTCTGTACTTCACGAAGCAAATAGTTCTGAACTGCACCAATTTTCTTAATTTCCAACAAATCATGTGGATTAATACTTCCTTCTGTCAGTTCGTCGCCAGCTTCTAGTTCTGCACCATCAGAAATCTTAATACGTGAACCATATGGTATAAGGTACGTCTTTTCGTTGATACCATCTGAAACAATAATCTCACGTTTTTTCTTTGTATCCTTGATCGTTGCCTTGCCGCCAAATTCTGCGATAATCGCAAGACCCTTCGGCTTTCTTGCCTCAAACAATTCCTCAACACGCGGAAGACCTTGGGTAATATCATCACCCGCAACACCGCCGCTGTGGAAGGTTCTCATTGTCAACTGTGTACCAGGTTCACCAATAGACTGTGCTGCAATAATACCTACCGCCTCGCCAATCTGTACCGCTTCTCCTGTTGCCATATTCGCGCCATAGCATTTTGCGCAAATACCAATGTGCGATTTGCAGCAAAGAATATTTCTGATTTTAACCTTTTCAATAGGTTCACCTTTTTCGTCCACTCCCTTGCTGAGAACTCTGGCTGCCCGGCTTGGCGTAATCATATGATTCTTCTTTACAAGAATATTTCCATCCCTGTCCTTAATATCTTCACAAGAATATCTTCCTGTAATTCTGTCCTTCAGGCTTTCTATGGTTTCTTTTCCATCCATAAACGCCGCCACTTCCATACCTGGTATGAAACCTTTGTCTTCGCAGCAATCAATCTCGCGAATAATCAATTCCTGGCAAACGTCAACCATTCGACGGGTAAGATACCCAGAGTCAGCAGTACGAAGCGCTGTATCGGACATTCCTTTTCGCGCACCATGCGCAGACATAAAGTACTCCAATACGTCAAGTCCTTCTCGGAAATTAGACTTGATTGGCAGCTCAATTGTACGTCCCGTTGTATCTGCCATCAGTCCACGCATACCTGCAAGCTGTTTAATCTGCTGATTGGAACCACGGGCACCGGAATCTGCCATCATAAATATATTGTTGTACTTGTCAAGACCACCGATAAGCTTATCGGTAAGCGCATCGTCTGTTTCTTTCCAAGTCTCCACCACTGCCTTATAACGTTCTTCATCTGTCATCAGGCCACGTCTGAAATTCATTGTAATACGGTCTACCGTTTTTTGTGCCGCTTCAAGCATTTGCGCTTTTTCCGCTGGCACTGTCATATCAGAGATAGAAACTGTCATAGCCGCACGTGTTGAATATTTATATCCCATCGCCTTGATGCTGTCCAAAACCTCGGCGGTCTTGGTTGCACCATGAATGTTAATAACTTTTTCAAGAATCTGCTTTAACCCTTTTTTGCCCACATGAAAATCTACTTCTGGAAGCAGCAAGTTTTCTTCTTTACTTCTGTCTACAAACTCCAAGTCTTGGGGAAGAATTTCATTAAAAATAAAACGTCCCAATGTAGACTCCACAATGCCTGAAACAGTCTCTCCGTCTGGCATGGTCTTATCCACTCTCACCTTGATTCTGGAATGAAGTGTACATGCTTTATTTTCATATGCAAGAATGGCTTCATTGATATTTTTGAAATATTTTCCCTCTCCAAGTGCACCAGGTCTTTCCTGCGTCAAATAGTAAATACCAAGCACCATATCCTGTGAAGGAACCGCAACTGGACCGCCGTCTGAGGGCTTTAACAGATTGTTTGGTGAAAGAAGCAAAAATCTGCATTCTGCCTGTGCCTCCACTGACAATGGAAGATGCACAGCCATCTGATCTCCATCAAAATCGGCATTGAATGCTGTACAAACCAATGGATGCAGTTTGATCGCCTTACCTTCAACAAGAATTGGCTCAAATGCCTGAATTCCAAGTCTGTGAAGCGTTGGTGCACGGTTCAGCATAACAGGATGTTCTTTTATGACTTCCTCAAGAACATCCCACACTGCCTGATCTAGTTTTTCGACAAGTTTTTTGGCATGTTTGATATTCTGTGAAATCTGTCTGGATACGAGCTCTTTCATAACAAATGGCTTGAAAAGCTCTATCGCCATCTCTTTTGGTAAACCGCACTGATAAATCTTGAGTTCTGGACCTACGACAATAACCGAACGTCCAGAATAATCGACACGTTTGCCAAGCAGGTTCTGGCGGAATCGTCCACCTTTTCCCTTGAGCATATCAGACAGTGATTTCAATGCCCTGTTACCAGGACCCGTTACAGGCCGTCCACGTCTGCCGTTATCTATCAGCGCATCTACTGCCTCCTGAAGCATTCTCTTTTCATTGCGGACAATAATATCTGGCGCTCCTAGCTCAAGAAGTCTCTTTAAGCGGTTATTTCTGTTTATAATTCTTCTGTATAAATCATTCAAATCAGATGTTGCAAATCTACCGCCGTCAAGCTGAACCATTGGTCGCAAATCAGGTGGCAGAACTGGAATTGCATCCATAATCATCCACTCTGGCCTGTTGCCCGAAGCTCTAAACGACTCCACAACTTCCAATCTCTTTATAATTTTTGCACGTTTCTGTCCTTTGGTATTCTCGCTGTTTAACTCTGCTGAAAGTTCTTCGCAGTCCTTTTCCAAATCAATTGCCTCTAAAAGCTCTTTGATTGCCTCAGCTCCCATACCTACTCGAAAACTATTTCTGCCCCATTTTTCTACATTGTCCTGGTATTCTTTCTCTGACAACACCTGTTTGTATTCAAGGTCTGTATCTCTTGGATCCAATACAATATATGAGGCAAAATACAACACTTTTTCAAGGACTCTTGGCGTAAGGTCAAGAATCAGTCCCATTCGGCTTGGAATCCCTTTAAAATACCAGATATGCGACACAGGAGCAGCAAGCTCAATATGTCCCATACGTTCTCTGCGGACACTTGATTTTGTAACCTCTACACCACAGCGGTCACAAATAACGCCTTTATATCGAATCTTTTTATATTTTCCACAGTGACATTCCCAGTCCTTGCTGGGTCCAAAAATTTTTTCACAATAAAGACCATCCCGCTCAGGCTTTAACGTTCTGTAATTGATGGTTTCCGGTTTTGTTACCTCGCCCTTTGACCACTCTCTGATCTTCTCAGGAGAAGCCAGACCAATTTTGATAGCATCAAACGATATAGACTGGCTCTGTTCATTTTTATTCTCAGACATATTGGTACTCCTTCCAGATTTTTGTCTACCATTTTCACATTTATTCCTTGTCAGCACACGAACTATGCAGACTTACCAAATTGTTACTCAAAGTCATCATCAAAGCCGTCATCATCTCCTTCGAAATCATCATCAAAATCATCCTCGTCATCAAAGTCATCTTCCGCGTCGATCAAATCACCGCTTTCAGCATCAAATTCTTTCTGCTGGTATCCCTCAAGATTTTCTCTGTTATCATACTTGGTGTCGCCTTCCATTTCAACACGGAAATCGTTGTCCGTATATTCAACAGACTCTTTGAGTTCAACTTCATTGCGGTCCTCATCATACACTTTGACATCCAGTCCAAGTGACTGAAGCTCTTTGAGCAATACCTTGAATGATTCCGGAATTCCTGGCTCAGGAATATTTTCTCCTTTGATGATAGCTTCATATGTCTTGACACGTCCAACAACGTCATCTGATTTCACTGTCAGAATTTCCTGCAATGTGTGTGATGCACCATAAGCCTCAAGCGCCCAAACTTCCATCTCACCAAAACGCTGTCCACCAAACTGCGCCTTACCGCCAAGCGGCTGCTGCGTAACCATACCATAAGGGCCTGTTGAACGTGCATGAATCTTGTCATCTACCAAATGATGGAGTTTCAGATAATGCATATGGCCAATTGTAACAGGACTGTCAAAATACTCTCCTGTACGGCCATCTCTAAGCCTTACTTTTCCATCTCTTGAAATCGGCACTCCCTTCCAAAGGTTTCTGTGTGCTCTGTTTTCAGATAAATAATCCAATACTTCTGGCAGCAATTCCTGCTTATACTTTGTCTCAAATTCTTCCCATTCAAGATTTACATAGTCATTTGCAAGCTCTAAAGTATCCATAATATCCATCTCGTTCGCGCCATCAAACACAGGCGTTGATACATTGAACCCTAGCGCCTTTGCTGCCAGAGAGAGGTGGATTTCAAGCACCTGTCCAATATTCATACGCGAAGGCACGCCTAATGGATTCAGCACAATATCAAGCGGACGTCCATTTGGCAGATATGGCATATCTTCAACTGGAAGCACGCGGGAAACAACACCCTTATTTCCATGTCGTCCAGCCATCTTATCACCGACAGAAATTTTTCTCTTCTGTGCAATATAAATACGCACTGTCTGGTTCACACCGGGAGCAAGTTCTGTATCGCCATTTGCACGCGAAAACACTTTTGCATCAACGACTACACCGTACTCACCATGTGGTACTTTCAAAGAAGTATCTCTTACTTCCCTTGCCTTCTCACCAAAGATCGCTCTCAGAAGTCTTTCCTCGGCTGTAAGTTCTGTCTCTCCTTTGGGTGTAACCTTGCCGACAAGAATATCGCCTGCGCGAACCTCAGCGCCAATTCGAATAATGCCTCTGTCATCCAAATCCTTGAGTGCATCGTCTCCGACACCAGGTACATCTCTTGTAATCTCTTCCGGCCCCAACTTGGTATCACGGGCATCTGTCTCGTATTCTTCTATATGAATGGAGGTATACACATCCTCCATAACAAGTCTTTCACTTAAAAGTACCGCGTCCTCATAATTATAGCCTTCCCATGTCATGAAACCAATCAATGGATTTTTTCCAAGACCCAGTTCTCCGCCATTCGTAGATGCTCCGTCAGCAATTACCTGTCCCGCTTCTACATGATCTCCTTTAAATACAATCGGTTTCTGATTATAACAGTTTGATTGGTTGCTTCGCTCAAACTTATGAAGCTTAAACTCCGCTTTTTCTCCATCGTCATAAGTTATTCGGATAAGCTTAGAGGACACATAACTGATAGTACCTGGCTTTTTGGCTACCACGCACACACCAGAGTCAACTGCTGCTTTTACTTCAATACCAGTTCCTACTACTGGCGCTTCTGTAAAGAGCAGAGGAACTGCCTGACGCTGCATGTTCGATCCCATCAATGCACGGTTGGCATCGTCATTCTGAAGAAACGGAATCAAAGCTGTCGCCACAGAAAATACCATTTTAGGGGAAACGTCCATGTAGTCAAACATGGTCTTTGGATACTCTTGTGTCTCATCCAAGTAACGACCCGAAACGGAATTTCGGACAAAATATCCTTTTTCATCAAGCTGCTCATTCGCCTGTGCTACATGATAATTATCCTCCTCGTCCGCAGTCATGTAGATTACCTCGTTTGTAACACGCGGATTTTTCGGATCTGTCTTGTCAATCTTTCTATAAGGAGCTTCAATAAAGCCATATTCATTAATTCTTGCATAAGATGCAAGCGAGTTAATCAAACCGATATTCGGACCTTCTGGTGTCTCAATCGGGCACATTCTGCCATAGTGAGAATAGTGTACATCTCGAACCTCAAATCCGGCACGGTCTCTTGAAAGTCCGCCTGGTCCCAATGCAGAAAGACGTCTCTTGTGTGTCAGCTCACCAAGCGGGTTATTCTGGTCCATAAACTGTGACAACTGTGAAGAACCAAAAAACTCTTTGATGGCAGCCTGTACAGGTTTTATATTAATCAATGCCTGCGGTGATACATCATCCGAATCATGTGTCGTCATTCTCTCACGAACAACACGTTCCATTCTTGAAAGTCCAATACGATACTGGTTCTGCAAAAGCTCTCCGACAGCTCTGATACGTCTGTTTCCCAAATGATCAATATCATCGCTGTTTCCAAGTCCATATTCCAAATGCATATTATAATTAATCGAAGCTAAAATATCTTCTTTTGTAATGTGCTTAGGAATCAACTCATGTACATTTCCTGTAATCGCATCTGCCAATTCTTCTGGGTTTTCCGAATATTCTTCCAATATCTGACGAAGAACCGGAAAATAAACTTGCTCCGTAATTCCAAGACTTCTAGGGTCACAATCGACAAAGTTTGTGATATCAACCATCATATTAGACAGAACTTTTACAATTCTCTCCTCTGTTTGAATCCACACAAACGGGACAGCAGCATTTTGAATTTCTTCAGCCATCTCCATTGTAACCTTATCACCTTTCTGTCCAAGAATCTCCCCGCTAAACGGATCGACTACATCTTCCGCCAGAATCTGATTTTTAATTCTATTTTTTAAAGAAAGTTTTTTGTTAAATTTATATCTGCCAACCTTTGCAAGGTCATATCTTTTGGGGTCAAAAAACATGGCAGTTACAAGGTTTTCTGCACTGTCCAAACTAAATGGTTCACCAGGTCGAATCTTGCTGTATAATTCCTTTAAGCCTTCCTGGTAATTTTCTGCTGTGTCTTTGGTAAAACTTGCCTGGATTTTCGGTTCTTCACCAAATAATTCAAGGATTTCTTCGTTTGTACCCACTCCCAATGCACGAATAAATACGGTAATAGGAACCTTCCTGGTTCTGTCTACACGAACATAAAAAACATCATTGGAGTCTGTCTCATACTCAAGCCATGCACCACGGTTCGGAATCACCGTACAAGAAAACAGCCTCTTACCAATTTTATCATGGGCAATACCATAGTAGATACCGGGGGAACGCACTAACTGGCTGACAATAACACGTTCTGCGCCATTAATCACAAAGGTGCCTGTTTCTGTCATCAACGGGAAATTCCCCATAAAAATCTCATGTTCGCTGATTTCTTCCTTTTCCTTATTGTGAAGACGAACTTTAATCTTTACAGGAGCCTCATAGGTTAAATCTCTTTCCTTGCACTCCTCGATTGTATGTTTGATCTCGTCTTCTGCCAAAACGTAATCTACAAATTCCAGACTTAAACGCCCGCTATAATCGGTAATCGGAGAAATATCCGCTAAAGCTTCCCTAAAACCTTCTTCAAGGAACCATTTGTACGAATCTTTCTGGACTTCGATAAGATTGGGCATGCTTAGAACCTCTTCTTGTCTCTGGTAACTCATACGCATTGTCTTACCGGAAACCACTGGACGTATTCTGTTCTTTTCCATGACATTTCACCCCGTTCTTCATGATATACATCTAAAAATGCAATTGTATCCACTCATAAACGCTCTATTTCCATTCCTTTAAATGGACACAATTTTTCACAATAGTGCACTCTACATATTATCACAAGTCTTTTTTGAAGTCAATGAAAATAAATGAAACATTACCAAAATTTAATTACCTTGAGAAAAAACAACTTGAAATGATTGGTATGTTCAATACAATGAAAAATATTGATAGTGAAAATACATCCTGAATATGCTACAATAAATAAAATCCTCCACATTAATCTATATAAGGAGGTGTCCGTTCCTGTGTCCAAATATTTGTTCATCATAATCTAGATAGTTCTGAAAATAAAATATGTAACAGTCATATATATAGAAAGGAAAATACAATGAAAAAATGGTCTCAAATCAGCAACCAAATTCAGCGTAGAGCAGCACAAACTGGTGTTGCAGATATGGAACTAAGGGCAGAAGGACAATCTTTTCCGCGCGTTACAATGGAATTGGTAGCGATGGAGCTTCAGTGCTGTGTAAAAGAAAATGTTGGTGCTCTCCTTCTTATCCCTTCTCAGCCTATTCAATCTGGAAACAACACATTTCGAGCTATGGAGGCAAGTATTCGCAAACGCAGTGTACACATCACTCTATATCTGCCACCAGCTGAGAACTTATGACGACAAAGGACTCATAAGCCCCCTGATGAAGGTGCCTCTCGCACTTACCATACTGGAAAACTGGCTACTGCATCATCAAGCCCCAGATGTAACAGGCTGGCGGACAACAGACGTTTATCTTCCGTCTGAAAAAAGTAATCCAAATGTCCGCAGAGGACAGCGGTTAATTCTTACCGGAAATAACACGCAAAGCTTCTATGAATTTTCGAAATCAGATATCCAGAACGCTGCAAACCAATTGAAAAATGGGCAGTTACAATCTGTTGATTTAACATTGATGAAAAATGCCTTGTGGATACGCGTCAAAGCGCCTTCTTCACCAGGAAAACTCTGCACCGTAGAAGCTTCTCTTCCCGACGTTTCCGACGCCTTTTTTCCACCTCAATGCCCCTTCAAGAAGCATGCACATGGCTTGTAGAATATCCTTATGGCAACTTTTTGCCTGACCGAAACCAGTGGACAAAGATGAACTAAATTGATTTCATCTGAAACCGGAATCTTTAATTAGGAAGGATTCCGGTTTCTCTTTGCAAAACCTCCTGTCAGTATTATTACAATCCCCAAAATTGCCAATGCCCCTATTTTTCCAGCATAAAAACTTTCCGAAAGATCAATCGCATCTGCTGCCCCCAGAACCGCCAACACTGCAAGCACAATCCCCATGATTCCCTCACCTGCAATCAAACCAGAACAGAATAAAATACCGCTTCCCGCCTCATTATCTGCTGCCATTTTGTCTGCTCTGTGAGACAATATATAGCGAACAATTCCGCCAGCCATAATGGGAACGGAAAGCTTTAGTGGCAGATATAACCCAATTGCAACCGGCAAAACTGGAATCCCAAGAATCTCTATAGCAACCGCAATCAATGCGCCTATAAAAATCAGCGTCCATGGCAAGCTGCCATTCATAACACCCTCCACAATCATTTTCATAAGTGTCGCCTGCGGTGCAGAAAGCTCTGATGAGCCAAATTCCCACGCCGAATCAAGAAGCATCATCACGCCTCCTATGGTAACTGCCGACACGGATGCGCCAATCAGCTCTCCTATTTGCTGCTTTCTAGGTGTTGCCCCCAAGATATATCCCGTTTTTAAATCCTGTGAAGTATCACCTGACATCGCCGCCACAATACAAATAATAGAACCAATTGCAATGGCTCCTGTCATTCCTACAATACCAGTGTTTCCCATTGATTTCAGCATCATTGTTGCAAAAAGAAGTGTCGCAATTGCCATGCCTGACACAGGATTATTGCTTCCTCCCACAAGTCCAACCATTCGCGAAGATACCGTTGAAAAGAAAAATCCAAAAACAGCTATCATCAGCGCCCCAGAAAAAGAAACAGGAATATCAGGGGCAATGGCTATCACTACGATAATCACGATAATTGCAAGGATTACGAATTTCATATTCAAATCCATCGCAGTTCTTGTTTTTACTGTGCTGTCTTGGGAACGGTTTTCCCGCAGACCCTTGAGTGCTTCCCCAAAAGCTGCCATAATCAAAGGAAGTGATTTGACAAGGCTTATGATACCGCCTGCTGCAACTGCTCCTGCACCAATATAACGAATATAGCTGCCCCAGATAGCATCAGCCCCGCCAGATTCATACATTTGTTGGATTGTCTGTGTTCCAGGATACAATATCGTATCACCGCCAAACGATACAATAACAGGAATCAGAACAAACCATGCCAAAATGCCTCCTGCAAAAAGATAAGATGATATTCTTGCACCGCAAATATACCCCACTCCCACAAGCGCTGGATATATTTCTGTAGAAAATTCTGTCTTGAGTGCCTTAACTGGTACAGAAACCGCTCCCGGTATCACCTTCAATCCATCTACGATAAGCTTAATCAATGCGGAGATTCCCATTCCTGCAAAAACGGCTTTGGCGGATGTTCCTCCCTCCTCTCCCGCAAGCAAAACTTCTGCACAGGCGGTTCCTTCTGGATATGGCAGCACACCATGCTCTTTGACAATCAGCGTTTTTCTCAATGGGACCATAAAAAGCACGCCCAGCACTCCGCCCAAAAGTGCAATCAGTGCTATCATAATCATCCCTGGTTTGCTGCCCAAACCTTCTTTTTCCCACAAAAAAAGTACTGGCATCGTAAAAATCGCTCCTGCCGCCAGAGATTCTCCTGCCGAACCGATTGTCTGTACAATATTGCTCTCAAGGATAGAATTTCTTTTCAGAAGAATCCGCAGTACCCCCATCGAGACAACGGCCGCGGGTATTGATGCCGATACCGTCATCCCTACCCGCAGTCCCAAATAGGCATTGGCAGCACCAAACACTACTGCCAGCAAAATTCCTGTCACCACAGACGTTACTGTGAACTCTGGCATTTCTTTTTCATCTGAAACATACGGCTTAAATTCTTTGTTCTTATCCATCTTTCTGTGACCTTTCATCAAAATTCATATACCGAATACTTCAAATTTTAGGATTGCCATTTTTTCCCGTCTTATGTATTGGATTATCAGAAAATATTCTTTATTTAGTTGGTAAAAAATTTCTGCTATACAACTTTACAATATAGATGCCCTTGAAACTCCTGGAAAAGGCTTTCTTCCTTTTTACTCATAAATATTGTAAGTTCCTCTTTGCCAAAAGATAGCTGAAACTGGACGCAACCAACATATGCGTCAATAATATGCGCCTTGATAAGCAGCGTCCCATCAAAAAGCCATGCACCACTTGCCGCATACCAGAGATTGTAGATAGGAAATAACCCTGTCTGCATGGTTCCCATGCCAAAAGAAACCGTATATAATGTGTGTTTGTAGGTAAATTCTAACTTGCCGGAATCTGTTTCAAAATGAACAGAAACGTTTTGAAAATCGGCATCTTTTGACGAAACCTCATACACTTTATCCAAATAATTATCAACATCTTTTGGTTCAAACGCGCTGATTAAAGGCTTCATCGCAAGCGCTTCATATGCATTCGCAAGATACTGTTCTGCCGTTTTATCATATTCAAGTGCATCTTGCTGCACATAAGGAAGAAGTTCTTCATACAGCGCATCATAAATCTGCTGGTTTCCGCCCTGTATGCTCTGCGTATCCGCCGTTGTAACACAAATCAAATGATGCTCTGGCAAAAAAATGATAAGCTGCCCGCCCATTCCATAACAAGTATAGCCATTTTTTTGATTGCGCCAAAACTGGAATCCATACCCTTGTGCCTCACTTGGAAGCGGTGCTGTCATGCGGGTTTCTGTCAAAGCAGAAACTGCCATATCAATATATGATGGAGACAACAACTGCTCTCCCAAAACAAGACCACTGTGCGCAATAAAATAAGCAAATTTCATCATATCCATCGGAAATGCTACTAGACCGCTGCCCCCCATAGATACCCCAAAAGGATCTTTTATCATATAAGATTCCTCAGAAAGTCCAAGCACCTGAAGTTTTTCTTTTAAATAGTCAAGCATACTGCGTCCTGTCAGCTTTTCTACCAGCGCACAAAGCGTATGTGCCGCTGATGTATCATAGTGAAACAATGTTCCTGGCTGATGTGTGGGCGGTGTCGTAAAATAACTTTCTACCCAGTCGGAAGACATATCCAGTTTGTACGTTGTAGAAGCATGACATGTACGCATCATCAGCATATCTTTGATTGTCGTCTGGGCAATCCATGGGTGTACAGTATCTGGCAGCTTTTCTGGGAAATACTGAATGATTGGATCTTCCAATGCTATTTTTCCCTCGTCAACCAGCAATCCGACTGCGATTGAGGTAAAACTTTTGCTGATAGAAAACATACGATGCAAGGTGTCTTTGTGACAGGGCGCATAGTATCCTTCAAAAATCAGTTTGTCATGGTGCATCAAAAGAAGACTGTGCATTGGGATCTGTTTGTCATGCAGCCTGTTTATCATGCGCAGAATACATTCGCTTGCAATTCCTGTTTCTTCTGGCTTTGTTCTTTCAAATGTTAGCATATCTTTTACTCTCCTATCAATTTATGATTTACTTTGCTGCTATATTCTATATGCAAAAAACCGGAACCTTTCGGCTCCGGTTTCTGTAAAGGTTATGGATTTACGCCAAGCGCTGTCCAGCTTGATGCTCCAATAATTGGAAGCGCAAACTGTGTATATGCTGCGGACTCTGGTTTGTCAATATACTTAAATACATTGTACATCTGCTTCGGTGTGGTTGCCAGACCATTTGCGTCGCAGTTGTATAATCCGCAGGCAATTTTGTCTGCGTTCTTTTCATATACGTTGTCCACTGTCCTATGTACGATAAATCCCTTAATCAGCGGATTCTTTTCAGCCAGCTTATATGCATAGGCAAAAGAAGCAGCCTGCGTCTGTTCATCAGATGTCATAGAGTTGAACAGAATTTCTGAGATAATGATGTATCTTACCTGGCCATTTGGTGCAAGGAATGTCGGCTGGCTCATATAAGTTGTAAATACATCCATATTTTGAGGATTAATCATTCTTGTGTTTGGCGTGTGGTCAATCAAATGAAGTGATTTGTAGTTTGCAGGCATGTCCCAAAATCTTGCTGCTGTAAGTGGAACCGGATGTGGATGCCATGCTACGCCCCAGTCAATATTGCCATGAGAAGCTACATCTACATTAAATGCATCAATAAACTTCTTAGCGCCATACTGGTTTTTGGTACCATCTTCCCATGTCCATCTCTGATCGATACAAGTAAGTACTCTGGCATTCGCATTCTCGCTCTTAATCGCATTATAGCACATACGGAATGCTTTCTCATACTCACGTGCAAAATCAGTTACATTGTAATTTCCTGAAAAATACCATGGATTGTTGTTGTTAACTTCGTTTCCGATAATCCAGTTTGTAATCAATCCTGTAGCAGGATTGCTGTAGCGTGCTGTCAAAAATGACATCAATGCTTGGATAGATTCTGCACCAAGCTGCTCATCTGTGTTGAATGCATAATGTCTGTAGCCACCTACGCGTCCCGAAGGCTTTACAGTAAGTGCTGTTGCTGCATTGTAATAATTTACAATGTTCATGGTAACTTCAACCTTCTGTGAAGCAAAGATTGTCATAACCATGTCGTACTCTCCTACAATACCCTGATTAAAATTGTAGGTCTTTCCATTGTAGTTGTATGCAATCGTAGGTCCTGGCTGGAAAAATCTGTCAATTGCCATTTCGTAGCTTGCATGCTGCACACCGAGATCTCCAATAGCTACCATTGCTGCATTGTCCGCAGTAATGCCTTTGATGGAAGTTGGCACTGGATTGACTGCTGTATGTGTCGCAAGAGCCTCTGGATTTGTGATATAATATTCCTGGCTCACAGGGGTAAATACACCGCCCTGAACTGCTGCCACTACAAACTTCGAATACAGTTTTGAGTTTGCTGTTCCCTGATCAAGTGATGTTACAAATGTTACTGTAGGAGCATTTGCTGCCACTGCGCAGAAATCAGATCTCCCGCTGATCGAATTCTGATATGGCTTCATCTCAAACAGATAGAGATTTCCGTCATCGCTCGTCACACCTGACGATGCAGCGACAACCGTGATTTGATTCGCGCCACTGATAATACACTGGCTGATCGTTGCTGTTCCTGCAGCAGCCGCTGTGATCGACATGAAACACACAAACACCATGCAGAGCGCTGCCCAGAGAGTCAATTTTTTCTTCATTAGGTACCTCCATAAGAAATTGATGTACTCTTGTAGTCTCTTTGTGCCTAATATCGCGAGAAATTTTTGTCAGATTTGCACAAGTTCATAAAGCATACATTGATTTAATTTGTGCAAATCTAACAGTAAATCAGCCACAAAAAAAAGATTCTGAGAATACATATTCGTTAATAGTTGCAAAAGTAGAAGCCATCCAGATACTAACATGATTTCTGCACGGCTAAAACTGTTACAAAAAGTATAGCATTTTGCCAATCTATTTACAAGACTAAAGTTTGTTCAAATCCATGTTGTAATAGTCAAATAAATTTAAGCTACTTATTCTTTAAATATGTCACAAATGCATTTCCGTTTTGCCGGAACAGTGTGGTTGCGTCGTTCATTCCGACTTTGTATACTGTTCCAGTTTTTGGATTCATGACCACAACATTCAATTCATTAAATCCAATTACCAGCATTGCACTGCCATCATCCATTGTAACCAGAACCGGAATGTCTTGATTGACATAATACAAAACTGCATCGAGACTCACACCTCTTAAATCGAGTACGGTTGTATCTGTTAAATTCTCCTCTATAATCTGTTTTACCGTCTTTCCATTATTGAGCATTGGCTGTACATTTTTGATGGAACCTGCAAACTCAAGTATTGTTTCTAGGCACACTGCAAGTTCTGAGCTTTCTTCACTGCTGGCTTTCCCCGTAATCGCCATAATCTGGTTTCTTGTACTTCTAGCTGTCCGCTTCCATACATAATCTCCATTCTCATTGACCACCGTTCCGCTTATGCTGTAAGCCAAATTAACCGCCTCTGCCTCATGCGTGAATGTCGCGTCAATTCCATATCTTCCATATACATAATATCTGCTGACGGGATTGGGAATCTCTACAGCAAGCTCTCTGGAACCCTCAAACATTACCATCAGCGGTTTCGTGTTTTTGGGCTTCTTGATATCCATGGTATTTCGCAGTACCAACTGAACAATCTTTTGATAGTTTTGAGTAACAACTACTTCCGATGAATTATAGCCTCTGTCATCAGCTACGTTATTGACAATTTGATCATTTTCTGTGCTGCTGTAGCTGCCGTCCTCCTCCTGTATGACTCTTGTGAGTGTAATGAGATTGTCCTTGACATCAACCTCTGTCACATAGATATTTTCCTGATGATATGTCTTTAAAATATTGCCCTGCTCATCTCGTATATACACCGCATACATTGGAAACGTCACGGAGCCTGAAAAATCAATGCTGATATCATTGTAGCGTGCTACTCCATAGATTAAATCTTCATTGATAAACCCTAACGGAAGAAGCCTGTTTTGTCCATCTGTTGGTATTTCCTGTGTGTTTCCTGTATTGAGATTCATCAGTATCAATTTGGTACAGTTATAAGCATCCGCAGAATTCTGCCACACCAGCATTTTATCTGTACCAGACACCTGAAAACTGCCCTGCTGTAAATTTTCTGCAATCACATCATATGACCGTTCCGACAGGTTAACAGCAAGAATTGAGCCATCAAGATAAATAAAAAATATTTCATTTTTGTTAATATAACAGAGCTGTTCCATATCGGTTTTTAACGTCATATAAGACTTATTATATGGAATAAAAATCATCTCTTCTATGGTGTTGAGCATTCCATTGTACCCATATACTTGTATCCCGATTGTTCCCTCATGGCTTCCTCTGTTCATATAACCATAGACTGCAAATGTCACATTTCCTGTCTCATCTACATTCAGTATTTTTATCGCATGATTGTCATAATTGCTCCTCGGATCACCATCTTCATAAAAACTAAACAAACAAGCAATTTTTTTGTCTGCGGCATGATAGCAAAAAAGCTGATTCTCATTAACAAATGCAAGATTGGAACCGCCATCACTTTCTATCATCTGAACATTGCTGTCTCTGATGCCAAGCATAATTTTGTTGCCGCCGTATACGTCCCCCTCCGGGTTAAAAATCTGATTCATTGTTCGTTCATAATCTAATAGATATGTTCGATCCGGTGTATGTCTGATTCGAAAAAACTCCACAATATTATATTGATATTTGTTTTTTCCTTCGATTGTCTGCACTCTGTAACTCATGCGTATCGAAGCTGTCTGCGCCTCCATTTCACTGACTGTAATACATGGTTCTGTAATCTTCTTGATATTCAAATCCGCCCAGGCAACTTGTTTGAGACTACTGTGAATATTTACATAGTTGAGTGTTGTGTTGTCTCCTTTATAATTTGATTCAAGATAGGTTGCAAGGTCACTGACTCGCTCTTTGTCAAATGTCTTGTCATGAAATGATTTTACATATCTGAGTTTTTCTGAAATATTATAATTTTCACCATCAATAATGCGCGTATAATACCGAATTGTCCCTGTCTTTGTCTCAAGCATCAAAATCCAATTGTATTCCGTGCCGGACTCAATCAGATCTTTTATTGTGACAGTTGTCCTTATGTTGTCCTTTGTTTCCCTGTAATTGCTAACCTTTGTGCGCTCGACAAGACGCGTTCCATCAATACTCCTGACTTCAAACGAAATCTGTTGAATCTCATTGCCATATTTGTCTATGACAAAATCCAGAGTCCGTCCTTCTCCAAGCGGCGTGATGGTATCCCTGAAAAAACTGCCATCCATCTCCTGCTTCAGCCCATGCAGATAATTATACGGAATGCCTTTTGACATAATATGCACAAGCGGAAGCGACGCCTGCTGCATATTGGCTGTCATTTCCTCATTTCCTTTATTATAAATACTGCTGCTTACAAAAAGTGTAATGACAAAAACCATCAAGCAGACTATCACCTTACTGATAATTCTTTTCATATAACATCTCCATTTTTTCTTCAAAGCAACTTCTATTCTGACCATTTTGCTGCCAGATTATACCAGAATCATTCTATCATGAATTACAAAACATGAAAAGAATTATTTCAGATACTTGACAATTCCTTCCAGATGTATTATTGTATTAGTGTATTAATTATCTAGTACATATTTTTTAGAAAGGAGCCAAGATATGGGATGGGAATTAAACTCTGACCGACCAATTTATACACAAGTTTATGAAAAAATTCTGACCCGCATTGTTTGCGGTATATATCAGCCCGGAAACCGTGTTCCTAGTGTGCGCGAACTGGCTGCCGAAGCAAATGTCAATCCAAATACAATGCAGAGAGCTTTTAGTGAGCTAGAGCACAGCGGCCTCATTGTGACACAGCGAAACAGCGGACGTGTTGTGACGCAGGATCAGCAGATGATTGATTCCGCAAAACGCGAGATCGCACTTACACAAATAAAAAATTTACTCGCAAGACTACAGGAACTCGGCTATACCAACCAAGAAATCATGGAGCTTATAAATAGTCTCATTGAATCTTAAATCATGAAATAAGGGGGAAAAGAACGTGAATGAAATGAACTATCCAATAAACAATGATGCGCAGGAACCGCTCTATACGAAAAATCCTTATTCTGAAGCACCGCTTCTGCAGCTGACAGACTTGTGCAAACGATATCCTGGTATGGGAAGTTATATGTCTGTATTCCATATCAATCTTACCATTCCCAGAGGGAGAATAATTGGTCTGTTAGGCCCAAACGGCTGCGGAAAAACAACCTTGATCAAAATGATTAACGGCCTACTTGCACCTACAAGCGGGAATGTACTTATCAATGGATTGATTCCCTGTCCTGCTACCAAAAGAGTTATCTCATACTTACCAGAACGCACCTACCTTGACAATGGCATGAAAGTTGCACAAATGGTTGACTATTTTGCAGATTTTTATGAAGATTTTTCAAAAGAAAAAGCCTATGATATGTTAAATGCCCTTGGTATTAATTCCAACGCACATTTAAAAACACTTTCAAAAGGCACCAAAGAGAAGGTTCAATTAATTCTGGTTATGAGCAGACATGCGGACCTTTATATTCTTGATGAACCGATTGCAGGTGTTGACCCTGCCGCTAGAGATTTTATTTTGCGCACAATTATCACCAACTATAATCCTGGCTCTACGATTATACTGTCAACGCATCTGATTTCCGACATTGAAAATGTCCTTGATGATGTCATATTTATGAAAAATGGTTCCCTGATGCTCTATACATCTGTTGATTCGATTCGAAGCCAGATGGGAAAATCCGTGGATACCTATTTCAGGGAGGTATATGCATGTTAAAGAAACTTATAAAATATGAATGGAAGGGACTTATTTTTCCCTTTGTAATTATGCTTATTGTATTGGCAGGAACCACGCTGTTAACCTGCGCTGTCCTTCTGACAATCAATCCCAAGTATGATGAATCGGTTCAGGTATATTCTGCTATGGCACTGATGCTTTCCATCTTTTTATATTATTTTGGCATGATTGGCTGTACTTTGGGAACCACGTTAATCATTGCAATCCGCTTTTACAAAACTTGCTACACGGACCAAGGATATCTGACGCACACACTTCCTGTCACAACGCACCAGATTTTAATTGCTAAGATTGCAATTGCTTTTTTCGTCAATATACTAATGGCACTGGCAATTCTTTTCAGTGTGTTTATCATTATACAAGTTGGGATTTTGCATATTACTTCTTTTTATACAGATTCTCCAGAATTAAAATGGATTTTCAAGGATATGTTTTCCATCGTATTAGATGAATTTGCTAATGTATTTGGGATACATTTGCCATCTTTTCTGATTTATATGATACTTTACTCTATTATCAGCGAGATTGCTAATGTTGTTATCATTTTTGGATGTATTTCTTTGGGTCAGCTCTATGCCAAACATCGCATCCTTGGTGCAATTGCATCATATTTTATCGTGCTATTTATAGAACAAATCTTCGGCTGGTTCACTTCTGTGCCAATATCTGCACGAGTGCTCAGCGCAAAATACACTACAGTATTTGATATCCTATCTCCAACAATGAATTTGTCATTACTGTTTATTGTTATGCTTGCAGTATTTATGTATTTTGCCAATATACACATGATGACCAAAAAACTGAATTTAGAATAAATCTATTCTATTACAAGCTCTATGGCACTCAAATTTTACACAAAACGCATCTTTTCAAGTCGTTCATGAAGTTTGTCCCAATCTTTAAGATTGTCAGTGCCAGATACTTCCACTCCGGATTGATAATATTTGACATTTGCAGCACCATGACCTGATTTCCATTCGCTGGATTCATCAGATAATGGTGCTGCAAGCAGTCCTTTTGATTCTAAAACTCTCGCCAACTGTCGTATTGTTCCAATACTTCCGTCTATTATATGCACCTGCTCAGGCATCAATTTCCGAAAGGTATCTTTAAAATAATTAAAATGCGTGCAGCCGAGTACCAGCTCCCCATATGCCTCCAGCGAATATCCCAAAAATTGTTCTTCCAGATATGCACTTACTGCATCTGAGACAAATTCCCCCCGCTCTGCAAATTCTACCAGGCGCGGCAGTGCAAGCAAGTCCACCAAATGCGCATTGTCGACACGAGCTACCAGGCTTTTGAGCTTTTCTTCCTGTACTGCAAGCGGTGTCGCAACCACCATCACACGTTTTCCCTCACTCTCAGCTACCGCAGGTTTTACTGCTGGTTCAATACCGATGATCGGAAATGTATATTTTTTACGCATTTGTTCTGCTGCCGCAGCAGTTGCCGTATTGCAGGCTATCACCACTGCTTTGCATCCACAGGATTGCAAAAAGTGAATGGCATCATCTGTATAAGAAATTACCTGTTCTCTGGTTTTGGTACCGTAGGGAACATGCGCTGTATCAGCATAAAAAATGAAATTCTCATGCGGCATCATTACCATTGCCTGATGCAGAAGCGTCACACCGCCAATGCCTGAATCAAAAATACCGATATTCATCTGTTTTATCCTTTCTACAAACCGTTTTTTGTCGGTTACGCAAAAGCAAGCCATATAACAGCAAGCGAAATCATAATCTGTATAATTGCAAATTTCACTACTGTCTGTGCATTGGACCAGCCTAGATTTTTGCGTACATGATCATGGAGCGGTGTTCTCACATGTGTCAATATTTTGATATTTAAAAACCGAAGAAGAGATACCTTCAAAAGTCCAATACCGCCGTCCAGCATCAAAACAAACGCGACAAAAACATACAGAAATGGACTTCCTGATTTCATAATTGCAATCGCAATAAAAAGTCCCATCGCCCGCGATCCTGCATCTCCCATAAGAAGACGGCTTGGCGTTGCATTGAACCACAAATAGCCTAAAATACAAGCCATAAACAACAATATTAAATAAGAAAACTCCGATGCAGTGTCTGCCTTGTACATTACAAGATAGATTGTTAAAAGTGTCACAATCGCCAGCGTTCCAGACAATCCATCCACTCCATCTGCACAGTTTGTCACATTGATAGAACCCCATACCAGAATCACAGCAAGCATAACATAAACCCATGGCGCAAAGGAAATTATCTGTCCAGTAAAAGCAATTGTCACATCACTTCCATTAAAGTTCAGCATGGTTACTGCTGTCACTATTGCTATCACTAAATCAAGCAACCCTTTTCTAAGTTCCCCCCAAGATACCTTGGCACAATCGTCAAGATATCCTGTCATCATCGCCGCCACTGTCAAAATCAGATAGATCATAATTTCTCGGTCAACGACTGCAAACAAAAGTGTTGCTAAAACAAATACCAAAATAAATACAAATCCTGCGCCGCGGGGCTTTCCCGCCGACAATCCGCCATCGTGGGCAAACTCGCGCCCATGATCCCTTGGAAGTTTATTCATCCCCACTGCCAACAACAGGCAGGTAACAAGATAAGCAAACGCCACTCCCAAAAATCCCAAAATACCATAATCCGATATATTTAAAAAGCTATTGATCATTGCATATCTCCTATTTTATTCCCAGCACCTTTTACTGAATGCCTTCGAACTGACTCTGATACAAATTTGCATAGAATCCATTCTTTTTCTTTAACAGCGTTTCATGGTTGCCCTGTTCAATAATATTCCCATCTTTCATAACAAGAATAATATCGGCTTCTCTGATAGTAGAAAGTCTGTGTGCGACAATAAAACTTGTTCTGCCCTTCATCATCGTATTAAATGCTTTGGATATCCGAATTTCTGTACGTGTATCAATCGAAGAAGTTGCCTCATCAAGAATCAGCATGGGCGGCAGACACAGCATCACTCTGGTAATGCACAAAAGCTGCTTCTGCCCTTGAGAAAGACTTCCGCCGTCCTCTGTAATCACAGTATCATAACCCATGGGCAGACGTTTAATAAAGCTGTGCGCATGAGCCGCCTTAGCTGCTGCCATAACCTCTTCATCAGATGCATCTGGTTTTCCCATCACAATATTTTCCCGAATCGTACCAGCGTGGAGCCAAGTATCCTGCAACACCATACCAAAGCTGTCTCTTAGACTTTTCCTTGTCATATCTCTGATGTCCACACCATCTACCTTAATTCTTCCACTATTAACATCATAGAACCGCATTAGCAAATTTATGACAGTTGTTTTGCCGCAGCCAGTGGGTCCAACAATCGCTACGCGCTGTCCTGGACTAACTTCAAGATGAAAGTTTTGAATCAGTTTCTGTTCAGACGTATACGAAAAGTTCACATTTTCCATTGTAATACGTCCTCTTGGCTCTTTTAGCACAATCGCATTATCTGCTTCAGGAATCTGCGGTTCTTCCTCAATAAACTCAAAGACTCTGCCCGCACAAGCAAGCGCTGTTTGCAGTTCTGTCACTACACCGGATATCTCATTGAACGGTTTCGTATACTGGTTGGCATAGCTCAAAAAACTGGTAAGCTGTCCTACGCTGATACGTCCTTTGATTGCCAAAAAAGCGCCCAAAATCCCAACGCCTGCATAGACCAAGCTATTTACAAAACGGGTACAGGGATTGGTCAGCGAGGAAAAAAAGATTGCTTTCACACTTGCCTTTTCCAGCCTGCCATTAATCTCCTCAAACTGTTCCATTGCTTTGTTCTCATGATTAAATGCCTTCACAACTTTCTCATTGCCAATCATCTCATCAATCAGCGCTGTCTGTTCTCCTCTTGTTTCTGACTGAAGCTTTGACATATTGAATGTTCTCTTAGCAATAAACCCTGCAATAAAAAAGGAAAGTGGCGTCAGAATCACAACAACAACGGTTGTGGATACATTAATTGAGAACATAAACACAAGTGTTCCCATAATTGTCACAATTCCTGTAAAGAGCTGCGTAAACCCCATCAGCAACCCATCGGAAAACTGATCAACATCTGCTATAATACGGCTTGTGATATCCCCATGTGGGTGTGCGTCAAGATATCTAAGCGGCAGTATCTGTAGTTTTTTAAATGCTTCATCTCGCACATCGCGCACCACTTGATAAGCAATCTTATTGTTGCAGGTATTCATAAGCCATTGAACGATTGCCGTGACAATAATTATCACTGTCATCTTTTTTAGGATTTCCATAATTCCAGCAAAATCTACTGCGCCAGGCCCTAAAATACAGTCTACCGCTTCACCTGTCAAAATAGGAATATATAAGGTAAGTATTACTGACACTGCTGCTAAAACAATGGAAAAAAACAGAACAAATTTATATCTACCTATATGGTTCAGCACTTTTTTTAGTATACCCTTGTTTGAACCAAAATCTACTGATTTTTTTTTCATTTTCATCCTCCCTGCCGCAGCTCTGCTGTGGCTCAAATTGCCGATTGAAACATTCGCGCATCCGCATGATTGTTCAATCTATCCTCTTTCAAAGAAAACAGCGCATTTAAACCGCAGAACCGGACTTTGGCGCTTCCTGTGGATATTGGGAATAATAAATTTCCTGGTATATCTCGTTGCCTGCAAGCAGTTCCTCATGTGTACCGATTCCAGCCATCTCCCCATCTTCCATCACAATTATTTTATCTGCATACTGGATAGAAGATGCCCTTTGCGACACAATAATCACTGTCATATCTGTTCCCATACTCTTTATCGCCTGCCGAAGTTTTGCATCTGTCGCAAAGTCAAGCGCTGATGCACTGTCATCCAATATTAGGATTTGCGGCCTGCGCACAATAGCGCGGGCAATCGTAAGCCTTTGCTTCTGCCCCCCCGAAAGATTTTTTCCGCCCTGGGCAATCATGAAGTCAAGCCTGCCTTCCTTTGTATCCACAAACTCTTTTGCCTGCGAAATACAAAGCGCATTTTCAAGGTCTTCATTCGTTGCGTTTTCATTTCCCCACAACAAATTTTCCCGAATTGTTCCTTTAAACAATACTGCTTTCTGCGGCACAACACCAACGCTGCTGCGAAGTGTTTCTATATCATATTCTTTGATATCCCTGCCGTTAATAAAGATGGTTCCCTTTGTGGCATCATAAAAGCGCGGGATTAGATTGACAACAGAGGTTTTGCCGGAACCTGTACCACCTATAATTCCCAACGTTTCACCCTTTTTCACAGAAAAATGAATATCTGTCAAGGATTCGTCTCCGGCGCCGCTGTAGGTCAGACATACATGCTCAAATGCAATTGAAGATTCCGAATCTACATTGCCAATTTCTTTGCTTTTGCCATTTTCCATACTTGGCTTCACATCAAACACCGCATCTACACGCTTTGCACAGGCAAACGCCTTGGTTAGCTGAATGATCAAATTCGCTAATTTCACCAGTTCCACCAAAATCTGCGACATATAATTCACAAGGGCAACAACTGCACCCTGTGTAATGATGCCATTATCTACGCGGACTGCCCCCGTCCACAAAAGAACCACAAGGGCAACATTGATAATAATATACGTAACGGGATTCATTGCCGCTGATATCTTCCCAACAAACACCTGTGTATTCAAGAGAAGTTCATTTTCTTTCTCAAATGCCTCTGTCTCCGCCCCTTCATTGCAAAAAGCGCGAATTACGCGCGCACCAGCTAAGTTTTCGCGCGTTCTTCCAAGTATTTTATCAAGGGCAGTCTGAACCTTTTTGTATAATGGCATACTGAGTATCATAATGCCAAAAACTACTATTGCAAGCAGTGGAATTGTCACAACGAAAATGAGCGCCGCTTTTACATCAACTGTAAATGCCATAATCATAGCGCCAAACACAATAAATGGTGAGCGCAACAACAAACGCAGTGTCAAATTTACCCCATTTTGAATCTGATTGACATCACTTGTCATCCGTGTAATCAGGGTACTGGTGCCAATGGTATCAAGTTCTGTGTAAGACAGCCCCTGAATGTGTGAAAACAGCGCATTTCGAAGCTGCGTAGCAAAACCTACTGCTGCTTTTGCACTAAAATACTGCGCTGTAACAGAACTAATCAGTCCCACAGCCGCCAAAAGCACCAATACTGCACCCATCCTCAAAATATAGGCGGTGTCCCCATTTTCAATTCCGCTGTCAATAATTGCCGCCATAACAAGCGGTACCATTAGTTCAAAGGAGGCTTCTAGCATCTTGAACAACGGCGCTAATATGCTCTCCTTCTTGTAGTCTTTCATGTACTTAAATATGGATTTCATGAAAGTTTTCTCCCTTCGTTTTAAAGTATATAATCTATTGAAAATTCATGTTCAATCAAGATTCCATTTTTCGCAGCATTATGCCATCATTCTATATTTTAGGATATAACACGTACAATACAGCAGACCGATTCAAAAGAAAACTTCAGTTGATTCGGCTGCCCTGTCATGGTATGATTGAAAAAATACTTGTTTCAGCACAGGATAATTTTTACAGTTTGCTCTTGCAACATTATACCACAACAGAGGGAGACGGACAACCTATGAATCTTGATTTCAATTCGACACAATCTACGAGATATCTGCAAGTATATGACTATTATAAGGATTTAATCGTTACTGGACGCCTGATGCCAGGAACAAAAATCCCTTCTATCCGACGTTGTGCAATCCAGCTAGGTTTAAGCCGCACCACAATCGAAACCGCTTATTTGTGTCTTGCCGCGGATGGCTACCTCATTTCCAGACCACAAAGTGGTTATTATGTCACAGACAGGACTGCAAATTTTGTTCCGGCACACCCTGTTTCTGATTCCAAATCCGCTACGACACAAAAAAACAACATCCTCTACAATTTTACTTCAAACAATGTAGATGCGGACAGTTTTGATTTTAATTTGTGGCGCCGCTATATCAAAAGCACGCTGCGCCAGCATGGGCGTATGCTGACTTATGGCGAACCGCAAGGAGAATATGAGCTGCGGGAAGTGATCTGCCGCTATGTTATGCGCAAACGCAATGCTGTCTGCCGTCCCGAAAACATTGTTATTGGTGCAGGCTCTCAGGCACTGCTCAATATTTTGTGCCCTTTAATTAAACAACGCAAAACGGTATGCTTTCGCGATACGCGTTTTGTGCAAGGCATGGTTATTTTTGAGGATTATGGATTTGAAATAAAGAAAGAAAAGGAAAACGCAAATGTACTCTACATGACGCCCTCCCATATGACATCTCTTGGCGATGTTATGAACTCTGAGAAGCGAATCGCCCTTTTAAAGGAATGTGCAGCATATGACCGCCTCATTATTGAGGATGATTACGACAACGAATTTCGGTATTTCAGCAAACCGATTGCCTGTCTGCAAGGACTTGCAGGTGGCGAAAATGTCGTCTATTTAAGCACCTTTTCCAAATTGCTACTGCCATCTATCCGTTTAAGTTTCATGATACTGCCTGATTCTCTGCTTCCCCTGTACGAGAAAAAAAAGGCGCTCTACAATCAAACTGCCTCCAAATCAGAGCAGCTTGCCTTATGCCAGTTTCTGCGGGACGGGCATTTAGAGAGTCAGATTCGAAAACTAAAACGCCTGTATTCCAACAAAGCAAAAACATTATCTTCGCTTTTAGAGCACACATTTAAAGACCAGGCAAGCGTTTATATGGGTGAATCTGTTTTTCTGGTGCACTTAAAAATCAAGTGCTCCCTGACTGCCAATGAACTGCACGATAAAGCTGCTGCCAATGGGATTTTAGTCTTTCCTATTCATAAGCGCGGAAAAAAAGAGGAAGCATATGCGCATATTGCACTCTCGTGCTGCGAAGTTCCAGCAGAGCAGTTTCCTGATGCTGTAAAAAAACTTTATGAGATTATTTTATCATAATATCACAAGATTTTTTACAGTCTCTCTGCGTCCCGCAATGATACGACTACAAATCCTTTTTATAATCATATATTTTTATACTTCAAACAGCCTGTCAGGATCTTGCTTTGCAATCTCCATAAAATAATCAATATCATTCCACTCTAAAACGCGTTCTCATTTTCGACTTTTAAACGCCCTGCATCCTCCTCCAATTCCGGCATATCAAAGTACAGATATTTCTTTCTAATAATCTTGTTTTTGTCAATTACCAAAAATTCACAGTCCAGCCTGGAATCCTCACTGAACAGATACAGCAGGCGTTTCCCATTTGATAATTCCAGTAATATCTCTTCTGCAAACTCATCTAAAAATGACATCTGACACCAGCCATTTCTGTCCTCAAACCGCACGTCACCATCGGCAAATTGTGCATTATGACAAACTATGAAATGCGCTTCATACTTATATTCCGCATCTTTATCTACGATTTCTCTGTATCTTTGGCATACCGCTTTATAATCCTCTTTTATCAATATCATCGCATCAACCATTTCGCATTTCTCACTTTCATAATTTTATACTTTCCAATTTCATAGCAATGCACACCCATAGTTTCTAATTGGTTCATCACTATTTTTTTATTTTCCTCAGATGTAACCAACGCCTCTACCATGTCTTTCTTTACCGAATTTGCCAAATCAATATTTATCTCACCGCATCTAAACATGCGATCCTATTTTATCATATGGTTCTGTTATTATCAATTTTTTGTCCCATGGCTGACGTTGAATCGTAAATTTATAACATGACATTCTATTGACAAGTTTATGTGTTATTATATACAGGAGGTGATGAAAATGCTGGAAAGCAGATTATTTAGAATTGTGTACTATCTTTTAAAGAATGGAAAGGCAACCGCCCCCAAACTTGCTCAAAAATTTGAAGTATCAATCAGAACCATATACAGAGATATTGACGCTCTAAGCAGTGCTGGAATCCCTATTTATGCAACACAGGGAAAAGGGGGCGGCATTTCTATTCTTAACAATTATACGCTGGATAAATCTTTGCTTTCTGAACAAGAGCAAGAACAAATGTTAACGGCACTACAAGGAATGACCGCAACCATAGGAAAAAATTCTAGTGAATTGCTTACAAAGTTAAGTGCTTTATTTCAGATAAAATCTACAAATTGGATTGATGTTGATTTTTCGGACTGGACGCATCGTGCCCCACAGCAAGATATATTTAATATCATCAAAAAAGCCATTTTCCAAAAGAAAGTTATTTCATTTTGCTATTTCAGCAGAAAAGGAAATAAAGAATATTGTGTGTTTCCGCTTACTTTTTTTATAACAATTTTGGTATATTTTTACTAGTTAAATTGCTTATATATGTGTCTAAATGTATAGTTGTAATAGGTGGTATTAATACTCTGTTACAATTTACCAAGAGCTTTTTATCATTAGGGAATTCTGAAAAAATCATAAAATACCTGAGTCAATATCAGGAACATTTATTTTTGCATGAAGTCAGATCGTTTGGACGAAAATATATAGGAACTGTTTTGGAGATCAACGGATTTTATTATTTTGCACCATTATCTTCGTTTAAGTCAAAACACAAGAAAATGAAAGAAAGTGTAGATTTTATCAAAATAAAAGACTATGCGGTTATCAACATAAACAATATGATTCCGGTTCCCAAAGAACAATTAATTGAATTAGATATCAATGCTGAAAAAGATCAACACTATAAATTTCTTTTGCAGGCTGAAAGCCGCGAAATAAACAGGCAAAAAGATCGGATAAGGAAAAATGCAGAGATTGTCTACAATCATAAAAAGCGGAATAAGGACTCCACACCATTAGCAAAAAGAACAAATGACTTTGGGTTATTGGAAAAGAAGTGCAGGGAATATTAAAGCATATTTTTTGAATTTAGAAATACATACAAGAGTTTCAAACTCCTTATTTATATAAGCCTGAAAATAGCTTAATAGTTGTAAATCGGCAAGGCTAATTTTTTAGCCCTACCCATTTATATTGAAAACAGAGTTATGCCAACAAAACCTCCACCTGAAATTAAATTGACTCATTTTAAAATGGGTTCTTGCCTGCGTATTTTAAATTCAATTGTAATTCCTTTTGGTTTTTTAGATTTTAAAAAATTTATCATCTGTGCTAAGTTCTAAAATCTTTGCCTTATCTATATAATCTTGATCAATTTTATCTATTCGCTCTCTTAAAATAGGAATAATATACTGACCATCTATCTCATTGCATATCTGAAAAATTGTCTTTAACTGATTTATGTGCGTATTTTCCATTTTATCATGAATTACAAATTGAGGAACATTTATTCCCATCTTAATACTATATTGCATATATGCCAAATCGTAAGCCACAATTACTGCTTTCTTTTTTCCAGTACCAACATTCCCGCCCAATGCAGAAATACTAACTGGAAATTTTTTTTCCTCTTTCCATTTTGGATTATAATCAAATAAATATTTCTCTCCATAAAGTTTCTCGCAATAATCAGCAAATATTTGATTAAAGACTTTTGTTTTTTCTTCAATTCCCGAATCTCCCATTTGTCTTTCTATTTCTTCTAATTCCTGATTCAATTGCTGCTTGATTTGTCCCTGTTCTTCCAATAAATGTATAGATTGTGTTACTTCTCCTTTTTTTAAAGACAACTCTTCTATCTTTCTATTAAGCATATTTAATTCATCTAACAGCCCTTCGTCTAATGCCTCGACCGTTATTTTTTCTTTTTCTAACAATATTTCTTGCAATTGCTTTGAATATTGCGTAAGCAATTCTTGCTTGATACTTAATTGTTCTTGTATGAAATCAATTCTGTTTTGAATCATGCAGTTGTGGAAATCTACCAAATCCTCAAATTTTTTTTGCAATTTTGGAAGATAGCTTTCTGCTTCCATATAAAGCGCTCGAAGCGTAACAGTTCAGCCTAGTAGTAACAGTTCAGCTTTTCGGCTGACCTAACGGGCAT
>OFGR01000218.1_pt1 | contig 59588 bp, 46 predicted proteins | sample 1521811 | NCBI WGS metagenome assembly OFGR01 (sample SAMEA3504098, study PRJEB24116) | mouse gut metagenome | biome: mouse gut; feature: mouse-associated habitat; material: faeces | place: Denmark | collected 2011 | reverse complement strand
GAGTCATTTTGTGGCGTTTGAAGAAAAGCCCAGTGTGGAGTTTACATTTGCTGAATCTGTGACAGAACAAGCGCCCGTCTATAAAATTGTGCGGGTGCCGAAGCATCTGCGGCCGATGAAAAGACGCGGCAAAACGGGAAAGGAATTTGCAGAAGAAAAAGGGTCTGTCGAATTGTTTCTGCCAGATGGAAGCGCTTATCCAGAAAAAAATATAGATGAGAAAATTGAGGGAATTATCGGGCTTACCAGAGAACAGTTTATGCAGGTGGCAATGATTGCACAAGGCGAGTTTATGGAGCTTTTGCGAGCAAAAACAGACGATAAAAAAGAGATATTTAGAAAGCTTTTTAATACAGAGATTTATGAAAAAATCAGGCGTATTTTAGAGGAGCGCAAAAAGCAGAAAGAAAAAGAGATTGCGATTATAAGAACACAGTGTCAAACAGAAATGACACATGTGACTGTTTCCGAAACATTTGAAAAGTATGAGGAAATCACCAAATACAGCAAGGAACTGCAAAACGGCAACATATCATGTCTTGCGGACTATCTTTCCTGTTTAGAAGAATTCTGCAAGGATGCAAAAGTTCAGATTGAAGGAATAACAGCGGAGTGGGAATGTGCGTCAAAGGTACTTGATTCTGCAAAAAACGAGTATACAAAGGCAGAAGCGCTCACAGATGCCTTTGCTAAATATGAAGAGGCAAAAAATCAGTTGGAAGAATGCCAAAAGATTTGTCCTCAGATGGAAGAAAAAAAGCAATTAACGGACAGATTGATAGAGGCATATAAGATCAAACCAATCTATCAGCTCTGTCAGGATGCAGAGCGCGCGTATGCGGATATCGAGCAGAAATTAACCACACAGAGAACAAATCTTCCTGAATTGGAAGAAAAAACCAGTGCTGCTTTTCAAGACTTTCAGGAGATATCCGTGCGTTATGAGTCTGAAAAAAGAAAGCTGCATGAACTGCTTCAAAAAGTTGCAGATGCGATAAAGCTTTTTGAAAGAAAGGAACTGGCGGAGCAAGAAAGAGATACAAAGAAAATAGAAGCAGAAACACTGGAAAAGAAAAAAGATAAGCAGGAGCAGGAAATAAAAGAGCTAAAGGACAAGCAGACAAAGAGCTTAGAACAGATAGAAGCATTGTCTGATGCATATGCAAACAAGGCAAAAGCAGAGGCAGAGCAAAAACAGGCAGAATTTTTCGAGGAACGCATTGCAAAATTAAATGAATTGGGAAAAAGCATTGCAGCAAAAACACAAATGTTCTCTAAAAAACAGGAGGAATTTGTCAAGGCAAGCGAGGAGTATCAGAAGAAGTCAGACTATTATGAGCATATTAACAATCTCTTTCTGAGTGAACAGGCAGGGATTCTGGCGCGTGCGCTTGTAGCGGGAGAACCTTGTAAGGTATGTGGCTCCAGAGAGCATCCTGCGCCGTATCAATTCTCAGAAGATCAAGTGGTTCCAAGCCAGCAGCAGGTTGAGAAAGCAAAAAAAGAAAGCAGTCTGTGCAATGAAAAACAGCAAAAAAAAGCATTGGAAGCAGGGGAGTTGAAAAGCGCACTGCAAAAAGAGCAGGAACAATATCAAGCTGAAAGCAAAGAACTGTGCGATCAGTTTGCACTGCAAGATCCAGGAAAGCTTGCAGAAGCCTTTCAGACGTATAAAAGTCAGGTGCAGCAGAGAGCAGATGACTGTGAGAAAAATGTGCTTCGTTTGGAAGAAGAGAAAAAGCAGTCTGCAAAGCTTGCAGAGATAATTGAAGGGCAGGAAAAAAATCTTGATCATCTGAACAAAATGTTGTCTGATTGCAAAGAAAAGCTGGCTGGAATGGATGCGGCTTTGAAGGAGTTAGCCAATACTACAGGATTTGCAACAAGAACAGAAGCACACTGTTTCAGAACAGAGGCCCAAGCGCAATTTGAGGCACTTGAAGAAGTGTTTGTGCAAAAGGAAAAGACATATAAACTGACAGCAAAACAAAAGGAAAAGGCGGATTCTTTGATAGAAGAGTATCAGAGAATGCTCCCGCAGAAGGCAGAACATGCTGCAAAACGCCGCCAGCAGTATGAAGCACTTATGCAGCAATTGGGTGATGAACAGCTCCTGCAATGGCAAGAGCTGACAGAACAGTACACACCGGAAATACTGCAAAAGTGGCAGAAGGAGCTGCAGCAATATCAGGAAACTTTGCAGAAGGCGCAGGTCAAAAAAGAGACAGCAAAGAGCATGATAAAGAACAGCGCAAAGCCCGATATGGAAAATTTAGCACAAAATATTAAACAGTGCCAAGAACAATTTGAGGCATTGGCACACAAGAGAACGGAACTTGCACAGATTGCAAAAACGGATGAAATGGTATTGCAGAGACTCAAAAACCAGTTGATGCAACGAGAAGAGATAATCCATGCACATACCAAACTTGATAATCTTTACAGAATGATATCTGGGACCGTAAATAAACAAAATAAAATGGACCTTGAGACATTTGTGCAGCGGTATTATTTGAAAAATATATTGATAGCAGCCAACAGACGTTTTGAGAAAATGACTGCAGGGCAGTTTCAACTGTTTTTAAAAGATATGGATGATGCAGGCAGAAGTAAAAATGAAGGGCTTGATCTGATGGTTTATTCGCTTGTTACAGGCAAAAAACGCGAGGTTAGGACACTTTCCGGCGGAGAGTCCTTTATGGCAGCACTGTCTTTGGCACTTGGTATGGCAGATCAAATAAAAGAAGGAAGCGGCGCGATTCATTTGGATATGATGTTTATTGATGAGGGATTTGGTTCCCTTGACGAGCATTCCAGAGGGCAGGCGGTGCGTATCCTCAAAGAAATGGCAGGCGGCAATAGAATGATTGGTATTATTTCCCATGTGACAGAGTTAAAACAGGAGATAGAAAACCAGCTTGTCGTTTCAAAAAATGAGAAAGGAAGCCGCGCAGACTGGAAAATTTGTTAGAAATTACAAAATATGCAAAAAAGAATATGTATAAAAATGCCTGTGCGGGAGAGAATTAACGGTATAAAACATAGAAATGCAAGGATTGTTGTACAAAAATAATAGAATAAAGAGTTGAAACTGCCGAAAATTATTTATAGGACAGAAAATACTTTACTTTACACATATTGTATACTATAATACGTAAAATAATGAAACAAATTAGAATACTATCATCATTGTGTGCAGAGTTTGCACTTGTATGATAAGAAAGGATGTTGTTATTATGAGAGAACGCAAAATTAAAATGACCCCCTCAGAAGTTGAAGGCTTTGTAAATGTGGCGTCGAAGTGTGATTTTGATATTGACATATCTTATAATCACTACACAGTGGACGCGAAATCAATTCTTGGGGTAATGGGACTTGATTTCCGCTCAATACTTACCTTACATTATGCTGGACATAATGATGAGTTTGAGAAGTATATCAATAAGCTTGCATTAGCATAAAAGTTTCATCGGGTTGTTTTGACTCCCTGTAGATAATAGGTTATACTGTTATTTACAGGGAGTTTGTTATTTTTGTAGGATAGGAATTGTGACATCATAGACAAAAAGAACAAGTACAGAGAGGAACCAAAATGGAGATACGTGTATCAGTCAGGCAGATGGTAGAGTTTATACTGCGTGAGGGAAATATTGATAACAGAAAATCAGTCAGTTCCGATACTGCCATGCAGGAGGGGAGCAGGATTCACAGAATGATACAAAGGCGTATGGGCGGCGAGTATCATGCAGAAGTAGGACTTAAGTATACATGGAATACGCCAGCGTATGATATTATTATAGAAGGAAGAGCGGACGGAATTATTGACAAGCAGTGGGGAAAACATGAGAGACAGGCGCCGGAAAAAGAAGCGTTGGTTTCACTGCCTATTCTCGAAGAAAAGGTGATTATTGATGAAATTAAGAGTACGTATCGTGAACTAAAACGCATCACAAAACCTGTGAGTACGCATTTGGCACAGGCGAAATGCTACGCGTTTATGTACGCCTGCGACAATCATTTGAATCAGATTGGCGTGCGCATGACATATTGTCATATGGAGACAGAGGAGCTGAAATATTTTCACGAGGATTATACATTTGATGAATTGAAAACATGGTTTTGGGAACTCTTATCAGAGTACAAAAAGTGGGCAGATTTTCAGTTTGAATGGGGAAAAATAAGAACAGCGTCGATTAAAGATATCCGTTTTCCTTTTGCGTACCGCGAGGGGCAAAAAGAACTTGTTACGTATGTATATCAAACCATTTATCACAAGAGAAAGCTTTTTTTGGAGGCGCCCACAGGAGTAGGAAAAACCATATCAACGGTATTCCCAACTGTGAAAGCAATGGGAGAGGGATTATGTGAAAAAATATTTTATCTTACGGCAAAAACAATTACACGCACTGTCGCACAGGAGTGCTTTGGTACATTGCAGGAGAACGGCCTGCGCATGAAAGTTTTGGTTTTAACAGCCAGAGATAAGATTTGTTTTTTGAAACAGGATGGAGAGGGAGACGCGGAGTGCAACCCAGCAGCCTGCCCATATGCGGAAGGCCACTTTGATCGAATCAATGATGCGATGTATGATTTGCTGACGCACGAAAATCATTTTACAAGAGAAACGATACTTGCATATGCGAAAAAACATCAGGTGTGTCCGTTTGAGTTCAGCCTTGATATGAGTCTTTTTGCGGACGCAGTGATATGCGACTATAACTATGTGTTTGATCCGAGAGTATATCTGAAACGTTTTTTTGCGGACGGGCTTGGAAAGCGTGATTATGTTTTTCTGATTGATGAGACGCACAATCTTTTGGATAGAGGACGGGAGATGTACAGTGCAGCACTGTTAAAGGAGTCATTTTTGAACACCAAACGTCTGATAAAAGAAGCCTCTCCTAGGGCGGCAGGGCATTTGGATAAATGCAATAAAGAACTGCTTGTGATGAAAAGGGCATGTGAGGACTATTGTATTCAGGAGCATATTGATGGTTTTGTGATGGCGCTGAATCGTCTGTATGGGGTGCTTGATGACTTTCTGGACGAATATGATACATTTCCAAACAAAAAAGAAATCTTGGAATTTTATTTTGAAGTGTCCCATTTTCTCAATATGTATGAAATTATGGATAATAACTATGTGGTATACAGCCAGCTTTTAGATGACGGCAATTTTATGCTTCGGCTTTTTTGTGTCAATCCAGCTCTGAATCTGCGGCAATGCATGAAAAAGGGCAGAAGCACGATACTTTTTTCGGCAACGCTGCTGCCAATTCAGTATTACAAGAAATTGTTAGGCGGGGAACCAACGGATTATGAGGTTTATGCCAAGTCCACATTCCAGGAAGAAAAGAAAGCACTTTTGATTGCAAATGATGTTACAAGCAGGTATACTAGAAGGAGCGCAGAAGAATTTCAAAGAATTGCACGCTATATTTTTGAAGTTGTGCGACAGCGATATGGCAACTATATGGTTTTTTTGCCATCACATCTTTTTTTAGAGCAGGTGTATGCCTGCTTTATGGAACAGTACTTTGATCCGCACATTATGGAGTGCATGGTACAAGAGGATTATATGAGCGAGGCAAAAAGAGAAGAATTTTTGCTTCGTTTTCAAGGAAATCAGGAATGTGTGCTTTCAAAACAGATTGATTTTGAAATCGAAGAATTAGATGATACGATTCTGATTGGATTTTGTGTAATGGGCGGAATCTTTTCTGAGGGAATTGACTTAAAGCATGATAGTTTGATAGGGGCGATTATAGTAGGAACAGGAATTCCGCAGGTAGGTTGCGAAAGAGAGCTTCTAAAAAACTATTTTGATGCGCAGGGTGAAAATGGATTTGATTATGCATATCGGTATCCAGGAATGAACAAGGTACTGCAGTCCGCGGGACGTGTGATTCGGACGGCACAGGACATTGGTGTGGTAGTGCTTTTGGACGAACGGTTTCTTGAACCACAGTATAAACGGATGTTTCCAAGGGAGTGGAGCCAATATGAGGTTGTGAATGTGTCACAAGTTTCCAGAAAAATTGAAAGCTTTTGGAATGAGTGGCTGTAATGCATCAATTTGCAGATTTTGAAAGGAGTATGGTTAATAAAATGAAAATAGCAGTAGCAGGGATTGGATATGTGGGTCTTTCGAATGCAATTCTGTTGTCACAGCACAATGAGGTGACAGCAGTTGATATTTTTCAGGAAAAAGTAGAAATGATTAATAACAGAAAGTCACCAATTGTAGACAAAGAGATTGAAGAATATCTGCAATCAAAAGAGCTAAACTTAAGAGCGACTACCAACGCAGAGGAAGCGTATCGGAATGCAGTGTATATTATTATTGCGACACCGACAAATTATGACCCAGACAAGAATTATTTTGATACAAGCTCAATAGAGGCAGTCATTGAATTGGTTCTTCAGGTTAATCCCCAAGCAGTGATGATTATTAAATCAACAGTGCCTGTAGGTTATACAAAATCTGTCAGACAAAAATATCATACGGATAAAATTATTTTTTCACCTGAGTTTTTGCGGGAAGGCAGAGCGTTGTATGATAATCTATATCCATCTCGTATCATAATTGGGGAACAGTCACAACGCGCGCAGATTTTTGTGAACCTTTTAAAAGAAGGGGCAGTCAAAAAGGATATTCCAACATTGTTTACGGATGTTACCGAGGCGGAAGCGATCAAATTGTTTGCCAATACGTATCTAGCACTTAGGGTTGCATATTTCAACGAACTGGATACTTATGCGGAAGTAAGAGGACTCAACACCAAGCAGATCATCGAAGGCGTAGGACTTGATCCTAGAATTGGAACACATTATAACAATCCTTCTTTTGGTTATGGCGGATATTGTCTGCCAAAGGATACAAAGCAGCTCAGGGCAAATTATGAAAATGTGCCCAATAATATAATTTCTGCAATTGTGGATGCCAACAGAACCAGAAAGGACCATATTGCGGACATGATTTTGGCTCAAAAGCCTCGTATTGTGGGTGTATATAGGTTGACGATGAAGACGGATTCCGACAATTTCCGTCAGTCTTCTATACAGGGAATTATGAAACGTATCAAAGCAAAGGGCGTGGAAGTCGTAGTATATGAACCAACACTTAAGGACGAGCAGTTTTTCCGGTCCAGAGTTATCCGTGACCTTGATGAGTTCAAAAGGATCTCAGATGTTATTATTGTAAATCGTGTGACAGAAGAATTAAGGGATGTCGGAGAAAAGGTGTATACCAGGGATATCTACGGCAGGGATTAAAAGAATAGAGGATTTTGGCAAGAACTACCAGCGCGGATACGTCCTACTGGTAGTTTGTTCTTTTCAATCAGTTAATATGAACAAATCAAAACAAGATTTTCGGATAATTTCGCCAAAACGATTTTGAACAGAGCTTTTTTCTTGATATTTTAGAGGTGAAATGGTATGATTTTCATAGTTTGATAATGTTTCCAATGCTTTGTATTCTGATGTTAGGAAATGTTATCTATGAAGAAAGTTATGCATCAGGTTTGTGGCTGTGCGGCGCTTACAAACTGTTTATGCGTAAATAGCCGCACAGAAATGAGGAAAACTATGAGAAGATGTGGCGTATTAATGCCGATATCCAGTCTCCCGTCAAGGTTTGGAATCGGCGGATTTTCAAAGGAAGCTTATGAGTTTGTAGACTTTTTGGCAGCGTCAGGACAGTCTATATGGCAGATTCTGCCTTTAGGCCCTACAGGGTATGGCGATTCTCCATATCAGTCTTTTTCAACCTTTGCCGGAAGTCCTTATTATATCAGTCTTGATGCACTGATAGAGGAGGGGCTGCTTACAGAGGAAGAATGTGCTTCTGTTGATTTTGGTGATGATGAAAAGAAGGTTCATTACGAAAAGATTTACTATACAAGATTTAAGCTGCTCAGACAGGCTTTTGAGCGCGCCAATATCAATGAGAATACAGCATATCATGAATTTGTTGAGGAAAACAAACATTGGCTGAAAGACTATGCTATGTATATGGCAATTAAGGATTCTCTTGATGGAATATCGTGGATTGAGTGGGAAGAAGATATCCGACTGAGAAAGCCACAGGCAATGGCGGACTATGAGAGCAGACTTGCAGATGACATCGCTTTTTATTGTTTTCAGCAGTATTTGTTTGCTGCACAGTGGCTGAAACTCAAAAGTTATGCAAATGACAAGGGAATCAGCATTGTGGGCGATATTCCGATTTATGTAGCATTTGACAGTGCAGATACATGGGCAAATCCGGAATTGTTCCAGCTTAATGAAGAGAATGTGCCCATTGCAGTTGCTGGCTGTCCACCAGATGCGTTTTCAGCGACAGGCCAATTGTGGGGCAATCCGCTGTATCGATGGGATTATCATGAAGAGACTGGATTTGCATGGTGGATGCGCAGACTTTCTCACTGCTTTAATATTTATGATATTGTTCGTATCGACCATTTCAGAGGTTTTGATGCATATTGGGCAATTCCATATGGTGATGAGACTGCTGAAGGTGGTGAATGGAAAACAGGACCAGGATATAAGTTTTTTGAGGCTATGAAAAAGGCACTTGGAAACCGCCCAGTGATTGCAGAAGATTTAGGATTTTTGACACCCAGCGTTTTGAAGCTTGTAAAGAAAACGGGATATCCAGGGATGAAGGTATTGCAGTTTGCGTTTGATTCAAGAGACGAGAATGATTACCTTCCACATAATTATCCTAATAATTGTGTCGTTTATACAGGAACACATGACAATGATACGGTTAATGGGTGGATACCTGCTATGAGCAGAAAGGATCTTGCGTTTGCAAAGAAGTACCTTGATGTCAGAAGAAATGCAGATATCTGTGAAAGACTGATTCGTACAGCGCTTGGATGCGTAGCAGATACCGCAGTAATTCCAATGCAGGATTACTTAGAACTTGGCGCAGAGGCGAGAATTAATACGCCTTCTACGCTTGGCGGCAACTGGGAATGGCGCATAGAGAGCGATGCATGTACCCAGGAACTTTCAGAACATATGCTTGAATTGGCTCAGATTTATGGAAGAATCCCCAAAACCAAGAAAAAGTAAGAATACCAGACTAACAATTGAATCATTTTGTATTTCAGATAAAAAGTTTAAAAATCTCCGAATTTTTTTTCGGAGATTTTTAAACTTTTTAGGTATGATAACCGTTATATAGACAGTTGGAAGTGAATTGGATTCAAGAAGGAAAAAATTACTTTGATGCAAGAGCACGGGAAGGACAGAAGCGGTACTTTAAATAGGAGACAGAAAATGACTGACAGAATTGCAGATAAAATCTTTGAACATGAGAAACTGCGCAAAATTCGGCAAGGGTATCACGAGGCAATCGGAGATATTATTACAAGATACTATGACGAAATCCTGCGATTTTGTGTTTATCAGCTTCATGATACCGATAAAGCATATGATATTACACAAGAAACATTTTTGCGATTTATCAAAAATATCAGTCATTTGGAAGAAAAAAGTTTGAAGGGATATCTGCTGACAATTGCAAAAAATCTGTGTGCAGACTATTGGAACATCTGTGGGCGTGAACATGCAGCTGGACTGATACAGGAGCATGACAACGCACAGGCGTGCGCGCATCTTACAGCAGTGCATGAAGACCCTGGAGGCAGAAAAAGAATTGATTCTATAGAGTATGAGCGTGTCGAAAATAATATGTTTTTGTCAGAATTGCTGTCAAAGCTTCCGCATGAGCAAAGAGAAGCAGTGATACTTCGATATTATAATGATTTGAAGCTGACAGAGATTGCAAAGATACAAGGTGTGAGCCTGTCAACCGTAAAGTCAAGACTCAGACTGGGGGTGGAGCGCTTGAAAAAGTATACACAATCAAAATAACAGAATATATATTTGCAAATATAACAACATGGAGGAGTTCGATGAAAAAAGAGGAAAAAGCAGTGCGGCAGTTGTTTCAAAAGGATTCTGCACAAGACTACATCTGCGCAGAAAAGAAAAAACAAGCAATACAACAATTAATGGAAGCAAGCGAAGCAGTAATTGCAAAAAATAGGGTGAGAAACAGTTCCAGCCATTCACAGCAAAAGCTGTTTTGTGGAGAAGTTTCAAATTCTTTATACAGACTTAGAATGCAGATTAAGTATATGGACAAAAGGCAGTATTATTTTCAAATAGCTGTCATTTTGATAGTGATCGCTTTTGCTTTTTCAGCAAGAGAAATTGAGCAAATGTTTTTGGACTCGTTGCTTGTATACGTTACCTTCTCCTCTATTTTATTTAGTACAATTGCAGTTATTACCTGTAATATTGCAGATAAACATGGGATGGCAGAACTTACAGGAAGCTGTTATTTTAATCATATGCAGATGTGCGTTCTTCGAATGGTTTTGTCGGGCGGGATAAGTCTAGGCGCTACGGGAGTTTTGCTATATGCAACATATGTTTATATGGACAGTCCATTGTGGCAGACAGGAATTTATATACTTGTGCCATACTTTGTGACAGGTTGTTTTCAATTTGCCCTGATTTCTGTAGACGGGTTAAGAAACAGTCCGTATTTACTCTGGATTGGCGGTTTGATTATGATGGTGGCATTTGGGGTAGTAGTATCAGAAATACAGGTATATGAAACGTTCTCTATTGGAGTATGGGGCTTGGTGCTGGTCGTATCGGTTGTGACAATGGCGCTTGAGCTTCTGGTATTGTTCAAAAGAATAGAAAGAGGAGATATTTTAGCGCCGGTGTAGGGAGGGAAAAGATATGCTAAAGTTGGACAAAGTATCTAAACAGTATAAGGATAAAAAAGCAGTAAAGGAAGTAAGCGTTTGTTTTGAACGTGGTGTTTACGGACTTCTTGGGGAAAATGGAGCAGGAAAGACAACATTGATGCGGATGATTTGCGGGTTGTTATTGCCGAGTGGCGGGCAGATATACTGTGATGACAGGGATATTATTAAAATGGGAGCAGATTATCGGATGCTTTTGGGATATCTGCCGCAGGATTTTGGGTATTATCCAGATTACACCGCATGGCGTTTTTTGATGTATATGGCGGCATTGAAGGCACTTCCTGAAAAATTTGCCAGGAACCGCATTTCTGAACTTTTAGAACTTGTGAACTTAACCGAGGTAAAGGATAAAAAGCTAAAGACATTTTCTGGTGGTATGCTCAAGCGTGTTGGCATTGCACAGGCGCTTTTAAACGATCCTAAGATTTTGGTGTTAGATGAACCGACTTCTGGGCTTGACCCCAAGGAGCGTGTGCGCTTTCGAAATATAATCAGTACACTTGGAAAAGACAGAATCATTCTGCTTTCGACACATATTGTTTCCGATATTGAATATATTGCGGACGAAATTTTGATAATGAAACATGGACAATTGCTGATATCGGGCAAGATGGAAGAAATTGTTTCGGTGGCAGCAGATAAGGTTTGGGAATGTACGGTATCACCAGAGAAGGCAGAAAAGCTGAATGAATTTTATACGATCAGCAATTTGAGAAATGTGCCGGAAGGGGTGACGGTGAGACTGATTACAGATCAGGCGCCAGCGGAAAATGCATGGAAAGCAGTGCCAACATTGGAGGATGCATATTTATATTACAGCAACTACTCCCAGAAACAGACTTTATAGCTTAAGAGCTGTCGCACAGCGACAAAATAAAGTCGTGCAGCGACTTATAATAGGAGGATCAGATATGAGTTTATATAGAATGGAATTATACAAAATCCTGCGGCGTCCCATTGTAAGGATATCAGGAGTAATATTTGCAGCACTGCTTTTGTTTTTCTTCTATGCAATGGGCGATTCCGAGCGAAGCAGCCTAAGTAATTCAGAACCAGTATTTGGTTATCCTGCAATACAGCAAGACAGAGAACTGGCCAAGAAGTTTGAGGGACCGCTTACAGATGAAAAAATACAACAGATTGTGGATTTATATGGTTTCCCATCAAAAAAGCAAAAGGGATATAATGGCTGGTGGGACCAAAATTTTGTAACTGGATTTGTGACTGAGTTCTTTTCTGATGGGTACATATCAAACAGAGATTATAAAGCTGCTGAGAATATCATTCCCATCAAGGAAGCGGATATTTATAAATATATAGAAGGAGAACCATTGCATTTTGGGTATTACAGAGGGTGGGAAAAATATATTATATTTATGGAATTTGCCGGAGAAATACTCATCATATGGCTTACGATTGCGCTGTCGCCGCTTTTTTCCCAGGAAATTGATACGGGCATGTACTCCTTAATTTTTACAACAAAAAATGGCAGTACAAAAGATATCCATGCAAGGATACTGGCAGCATTTACAGTGGTATTTGTTTCATTTCTAATCGTAGCAGGACTTTCCTTTTGGGGATGCTGGCAGATTTATGGGCTTGGAGGGGCAAAAACACTGTACGGTTTTCTATCTGGTTATTGGATAAGACCATATACAAAATATACAATATTGAAGTTTACGGTTGTGTATATTATGATGAATATGACAGCGCTGTTTATGACATGCGGATTTTGTGTATTTGTTTCAGCAAAAGCTAAATCCAACTTCAATGCTTTGTTGGTAACGGGTGGTTTTTTGACAGCGCCAATCGTTCTTTTTTGGTTTTTCCGCAGCAGCGTTGTGGCATTGTGTGCTTCGCAGCCAGTATTTCTGATGCTATCAAGGCTATTGACAGATGTTTCCTACAAAGTAATATATTGGGAATATCTTTGCATCAATAGTGTTCTTGTAGTAGTCTGCATTTTTGCAGGGGTACGAAGATGGAGAACAGGATTACAAACAAAAGTTTGATATGCGTGCAAAGCGCACGGTCCAGCTAGGAAATGTTAAAAAATATCAGTTGTGTAGTAAAGCCGCAAAGACGCACGAGAGGAACTTTTATGAGTGCCCTTTCGAATGAAATGTGCTCTCAATACAGGTGTGTCGAAGCGGGTTTACCCTTTAGAGCTGTCGCGCAGCGACTTATAATAGGAGAAGAAAAATGGATACAAAAATATTTTATGAAAATACAGTGAAAGAACATTCTTTGATGCCAAAATACATAGAAAGGATGCAGGATTTGAAGGAACGGTTCCTATTTAGAGAGATTTTGCAGGAGGAGGCGGAACAGGCGGCTGCAATTGAGAAAATATGTTTTCCGCCAAATGAGGCATGTTCTGAAAAGATGATGCACGAACGTGTAGCAATAGCGCCGGAATTGTTTTTGACTGCAATTGACAAAGAAACAGGAAAAATAGCAGGATTTTTAAATGGACTTGCGACAGAGGAATGTTCCTTTAGAGATGCTTTTTTTACAGATGCGGGCCTGCACAATCCAGCAGGAAGAAATGTTATGCTGCTTGGATTGGATGTGCTTCCTCAATATCGCGGACAGGGATTAGCAAAAGAGATTGTGTTTCAGTATTGTTGCAAAGAAGTTAAAAGAAACAGAGAACAGCTACTTTTGACGTGCTTAGAATCCAAGATTAAAATGTATGAAAATATGGGATTTTTCAATAATGGACTGGCAGACTCTACCTGGGGGGAAGAGCAGTGGTATGAAATGCGCTATATACTGTATCGCGCATCAAACGATTAGAGAAAAATTTCCCCATGGTTCTACAAAACGTACCGAAAAAAATGCAAATTAGGCCAAACGTATCCTGTATAGAAGCTGTGTATGGTATGCTCTAAAATATATGAATGTGCAAGTCATAAAATGGTGTTGAATGGAGCGATACATAGTGTACTGTCTGAAAGGAAAGAAAGGGCACGAAAGAATGGATAAACGAAGGCAGGAATGGAACGAAAACGATAGGTTGCATATTTTTCATGCAGATGAAATTATTATCCAAGAAGGCAGAATTTACAATGAGCTGTTTGAAATATTAAAGGGTTCTGTAGCAGTTTATATTCGATACGGGCAAAAAGATGAACATTTAATTGGAATTTATTCAAAAACCAGATGCTTTGGAGAGATGAATGTACTCTCTGGGAAACCAAGCAGTTATACAGTGGTTGCATGTGAAGAGGTTCTTTCTATGCGCATTACAAAAGATTTTTTAGAGAATCTGATTCGCAGCAATCCGCAAAGAGCTGCTGATACGATGAGAAACATTATGTACACATCTGCAGCGTTACAAGATAATATATATCTTTTGCTGGAAGATATCCACGAAAAGCAAAAGATGAATCAGAAACAGGCAAAGGATGGAATGCAGAGTGGAAGTAGTGTTTTTCATATATCCAAATGAAATAGAACAGGGGGAGCGAAAATATGTTAGGGGGGTCTGTATATATAGCACTGCTTCGTTTTGCAATCAGTCTTGCAGGAGTAATCATATTATTTTTTCAGCTAAGTGAGTCACGGTTTGACAAAAAGAAGACGATCGTCTGTTATGGTATTTTTTCTGCGGCAATCATTGTATTTGGGTGTATTTGGTATATGCTTGACTGGGAAAGCTGTGTGAGAGCAGTAGCATTTGTAATGTATTTTTGTTTTTCGCTGTTTACAATTTATATCAGCAGCGATCCTATTTTTTTACTGATATATAAACTTGCACTCGTATTTTATCTGCTTGCAGTATTTCTTATCGGTGGGCTTGAAGTTGCTATGATTTTCTTTGGCGGAAATGTATGGGCAGATATTGTCATGCGGATGATTCTGATTTTAGCAATTGCATTTTTTATAGAAAAAAAGGTCAAAAAATCGATCCGGGATTTTAGTTATTATGTGGAGAATGAATTGGACAATTTCAGTATCGCAGTGATGATTATATCACTCTTTTTTGGAATTGGGTTTATTTTAAATCCTAAAATGAAAGACCGAAGTATTTACCGGGTTTTTCAGATTGCAACGAATTTTTTTCTGACAGGCGCATTGCAGCTTTTGATATTTCGGTTGTATTTGCATATTGGCAAAGAAAAAGAGTACCAGGAGGAGAATCAACTGATGCAGATGAATCACAGGCTACTGGAAAGAAATATAGAGCTTTTGGAAGAGTCTGTAGAATCTGGCAGGAGAATTCGCCATGATGCAAGACATCACAATGCGGTGATAGCGGAGTATGCAAGCAGAGGACAGAACGAAGAACTGCTGCAATATTTAAGGCAGTATGAAAAAGAGATAGAGGAAACCGTTGCAGATGATATTTGCGCCAATACAGCAGTGAATAATATTCTTTCGGCATATACTAGAAAGGCGCAGAAGGAACAAATAGATGTTACACTGGATGTGGAACTTGGCAGGAATCTGACAATACCCAATATTGATTTGGTAACAATTCTGGCGAATGCCTATGAAAATGCGATTTATGGCTGTATGGAGGTGAAAAAACAGTCAGATGTGCGAAAATGTTTTATTCATTTGATGCTCAAAAGAAAGAAAAATAAATTGGTTATCTGCTGCAGCAATACATGCAAAGTAGAAGCAGAAATCAAAGATGGACGGCCAAACCCAGAAGAAACAGGAGGAATCGGCGTGTTAAGCATCATCAAAACAGCAGATAAGTTTGATGGGGAATATGACTTTAAGAATGACAAAGGAGTATTTTTATTTCGTCTGATTATGAATATTCCATCAAGTTCATTATGATAGCAAGTACATAAAAGTGAAAGGGGTAACCGCTTATGTATCTGATAGCGCTCTGTGATGATGAGACAGCAGAGTTAGAAAAAACACAGAAAATGCTGGGCAGCTATGAGAAAAAATATCCCGAGATGGAATTGCAGGTGAAATGTTTTGAAAATGCAGATGATCTGCTAGATTTGGTAAGGGAAGAACAATATATGCCGGATTTGGTATTGATGGACATCTACATGCCAAAGAAAATAGGAATAAAGGCAGCAAAAGAGCTGCGTGATATGGGAAATACTAGCAGGATTATTTTTCTTACAATGTCCAAAGAATACGCACTTGATGCTTTTAGCGTGGATGCAGTACAGTATTTGATTAAACCGATATCAGAGGATATATTGTTTCCTTTGCTGGATAGGTTTCTGAAAGAAGCAGAGTTAGAACGCAGAAAATATGTTCAATTGCGGATGGATGGCAGGCTTCAACGAGTGGCGCTCAAAGATATTGTATATTGTGAGGCACAGGGAAAAATGCAATGTCTCCATCTTGCAGACGACACACAGCTTTATGTTCGCATGACGATGACGCAAATTTATGAGATGCTTTTTCAATATCAGGAATTTGTGCGGGTTGGAATTGCCTATATTATGAATTTAGAGTATATTGATAATCTGAATTCGCGTGAAATTTGTTTGAATACAAAAGAAAAGGTCTATTTGCCAAGGGGCGCTTACAAAACGCTAAAGGAACAGTATTTTCAGTATTATTGTGAATAAAAATTGTAGCATTTGTAATTGGGCACATTCTAATATGTGTTCAATTTTTTTTGAGGGTGGAAAATTTTGAAAAAAGTGTTATACTGAATATATTTGAAAATGTACAATCGGAATTTCTTGTGCATCCTTGCAATATTAGATACAAAGAGACTTCGAAGGTACATAATAGAACCAAGGAGGATGACAAAAGTGGAAAGAGAAAAACTAGGCTCGCGCATGGGATTTATTTTGCTGTCGGCCGGATGTGCGATTGGAATAGGCAATGTATGGAGATTTCCGTATATTGTAGGAATGTATGGGGGCGGCATGTTTGTTGTCTTGTATCTGTTTTTTTTGATCGCTATGGGCGTGCCTGTGATGACAATGGAGTTTGCAGTGGGCCGTGCCAGCAGAAAAAGTATTATCAGAAGTTTTGCGGAGCTAGAAAGACCTGGGCAAAAATGGCATTTGAACGGGTATCTTGGAATGGCAGGCAATTATATTTTAATGATGTTTTATACCACAGTAGCAGGATGGATGCTGTATTATTTTTATCAAATGTTGACAGGAAAATTTACAGGAAAAGATGGGGATCAGGTTGCGGAACTATTTCAGGGAATGCTTGATAATCCGCTTGTTTTGTGCATTGTAATGATTATCATTGTGACAACAGGAATTTTGCTCTGTTCGCTTGGCCTGCAAAAAGGCGTTGAACAGATTACAAAGGTTATGATGGTGCTTCTTTTGTTTATTATTGTTGTTTTGGCAGTGCGCAGCATGACGCTGGAAGGCGGCGGAGAAGGACTTAAATTTTATCTGCTTCCTGATATTGGGAAAATGAAAGATGTTGGAATTTTAGAGACCATCACAGCAGCGATGAATCAGGCATTTTTTACATTGAGTCTGGGAATTGGCGCAATGGCAATTTTTGGAAGTTACATAGACAAAAAACATACATTGCTGAAGGAATCTGTGAATATTGCAGTTTTGGATACCTTTGTGGCATTTGTTTCTGGTTTGATTATTTTTCCTGCTTGTTTTGCATTTGATATCAGCCCTGATAAAGGACCAAGCCTAATATTTATCACGCTGCCAAATATTTTTAATCATATGGCAGCAGGACGTATCTGGGGAACGCTCTTTTTTGTGTTTATGACCTTTGCGGCATTTTCTACAATATTGGCAGTGTTTGAGAATATTGTTTCCTGTGGAATGGATTTGTTTCATTGGAGCAGAAAAAAATCTTGTATGATAAATTGGGTTGCGTTAATTGTATTGTCTCTGCCCTGTGTCTTTGGTTACAATATTTGGTCTGCGATTCAGCCGCTTGGAGAGGGAAGCACAATCTTAGATTTGGAAGATTTCGCAGTGAGCAATGTGATACTGCCCATTGGTTCGCTTTGTTACCTGCTGTTTTGTGTTACCAGATATGGCTGGGGATTTGAACAGTATCAAAAAGAAGCAAATATGGGAGATGGGCTGAAGATACCAAAAGGGATTCGTTTTTATGTGACATATATTTTGCCCGTTCTGCTGATCTTTTTGATTTTGCAGGGATGGATTGGTTCATAAGAATGAGCGTAGCAGCAATTATAATACAGAAGACAGAACGGTTGTATTTTACGTGATAATCAATAAATGTAAGCGCTTACAAAATTGACAATTTTTGTTATAAGCGATATACTAAAAACAATGGTGGCTAAACTGCCATTTTAACTGGTAAATTTAATAAAAATACGGAGGTTTGGATTTATGTTAGTATCAGCTACAGAAATGCTTAAGAAAGCAAAAGAAGGTCATTACGCAGTAGGTCAGTTCAATATTAACAATCTTGAGTGGACAAAGGCTATTTTGCAAACAGCTCAGGAATTAAACAGCCCTGTTATTCTTGGTGTATCTGAGGGTGCCGGCAAATACATGACAGGATTTGGTACCGTAGCAGCTATGGTAAAAGCAATGGATGAGGAGCTTGGAATTACAGTTCCTGTAGCACTTCACTTAGATCATGGTACGTATGACGGATGCTACAAGTGCATAAAGGCAGGCTTTACATCAATTATGTTTGATGGTTCTCATTATCCAATCGAGGAGAACATTGAGAAGACAAAAGAGCTCGTTGCAGTGGCACATCAGCTTGGACTTTCAATTGAGGCTGAGGTTGGCTCTATCGGCGGCGAGGAAGACGGCGTTGTAGGTATGGGCGAGTGCGCAGATCCAGATGAGTGCAAATCTATCGCAGATTTGGGTGTTGATATGCTTGCAGCAGGTATCGGAAACATTCATGGAAAATATCCTGAAAATTGGGCTGGCTTGAGCTTTGAGACACTCGATGCAATTCAGCAAAAAACAGGTGTTATGCCATTAGTTCTTCACGGCGGCACAGGCATTCCAGAGGATATGATCAAGAAGGCAATCTCTCTTGGCGTTGCAAAGATTAACGTTAACACAGAGTGCCAGCTTTACTTCCAGGAAGCGACACGCAAGTATATTGAGGCAGGAAAAGACAAGGAAGGCAAGGGATTTGATCCACGCAAACTGCTTGCACCAGGCGCAGCGGCAATCAAAGAAATCGTTAAGATTAAGATGGAGCTTTTCGGATCAGTTGGCAAGGCATAAATTTGGCGGTATGGTCAAATCAAGTAGGGAAGGTTACTTCCCCTACTCGCGCGGGGTGCGTGCAGCTTTCGCTGCTAATTTCCTTACGCACTCCTGTGCATAAAAATAAAAAGGCGGGGGATTTCGATCCACCCGCCTTTTTGTCTGCCTTAACGGCGAACCCATCTGCCGAAAAGTGTCTTTTTGTATTTTCGCAGTTCTTCCGATGCAGCCGGGAAGTTTGTTGCTTTTTTCAGATATTCTACGCCTTTGGCAATATTTTCTGCAGTGCCAAGGCCCTGACAGTAGATAGTGCCAAGAATATAAAAGGTTTCTGCCTCCGCTGTTGTCAACGGTTCTAGGAGGCTGCGTGCCTGCTGGAAGTCTTGATAAGTACCTCTGCCATAGTAATAGCATTTTCCCAAAAGACGACGGGTAAATGCATCGGAATTGAGATTGTGGCACTCCATAAGAAGAGAGAATGCCTTCTGATAGTCCTGTGTCACACCGTTGCCTTCATAGTACAAGGCACCTAAGTACTTGGCAGCATTGGCGCGGTGGCTGGTGCAGTTTGCAGGGGACAGTGCTTTCTCGTAACACTGCACAGCATAGGAGATATCTTTTGGAACTCCTGTTCCTTCTTCGTAGAGCTTGCCTAGATGATACCAGCACTCCGGCTGACCGTTCTGCGCGCCTATTTTATACCATTGTAGGGCTTCCGCCGTTTTTCCTGCGTCCAGCAAATCGTCTGCGTAGAAATGCTGGTGGAGAGGATATCCAAGCTCAGCGCCTATTTTCCACAAAGCATCCGCTTTGGCCGGCTGAGGAGCAATCAGGTCGTCATCTCCCTTGGTATAATACTGATAAAGATTGTCTCCCGCCGCATACATTCCGTTGTGGAAAGCTTTCTGGAACCAGGATTCACATTTTGAGATGTTTTCTATCAGATACTGGCGAAAGCCTTCCGGGGTTGGGAAGGAGCTGGCTTCTTTTCCCTGAATTGAAATAAAATCCCACCAGAAATAGGTGTTGCCGATGACATACTGACAGAATCCGTCGCCCCCCTCCGCAATTGCAAGCACTGTGTCAAAGGCTTCTTGCAGGCTGGAATACGGCATTTTTTGGAGCAGCTCCGGGGTCAGCTCTTCTGTCCGCATGCAGATCAGGACGCCGAGTGCGCTTCCCTGTTCTACAGACTTGTGCAGCAGCATGGTTGCACGGTCATCATCTTCGGGGAATCCGTGTCCAGCCCACACATACTGTTTGCCGCACAGACATCTTGCGAGAATGCAGGAGGCATCGCCGTCTCCAGCGGCAGAGGCTTTTTCGAGCAGAGCCAGTCCTTGTGCACCTCTCTGCGCGGAAATATTGTAATAAATGTCGTTTAGCGCCTGTTTTACAGCACTGCTAAGTTCTTTTGCCATTTCGTATACTCCTTTGGATATCTATTGGTTTTGTGAATTGTTTTTATAACAGATGGCAGCTTCAATAAATCCTTTAAATAACGGGTGTGGTCGATTGGGTCTGCTTTTTAGCTCAGGGTGGGCCTGGGTGGCAAGAAAGAATGGATGAGAAGGAATTTCTACCATCTCTACAATGCGTCCATCAGGTGAAAGCCCAGATAAAAGCATTCCTTTATCTGAGAGAACCACACGGTAATCATTATTGACTTCATAGCGGTGTCTGTGACGTTCTTGAATCAATTCACTGCCATAGAGCTTGTACGCCTTTGAGGAAGGATCGAGACGGCATTCATAAGTCCCAAGGCGCAGGGTACCGCCGATGTCCTCAACCCCATTTTGATCGGGCATCAGTGCAATAACAGGGTGCGTTGTATTGGAGTTTAGCTCAATGCTGTGTGCATCATTGAAACCAACTACATTTCTGACAAATTCCACAATTGCTAGCTGCATACCAAGACACAGACCAAGGAAAGGAATATTGTTTTCCCGCGCATATTGGATCGCATCAATCATTCCTTCGATTCCTCTGTTGCCAAAACCGCCAGGAACAAGGATTCCGTCAACATCGTTTAGATATTCGGCGGCATTGTCTGCGGTTACAAGCCCGGAGTCAATCCATTTGATATTGACTGTGGCATGTTGAGGGATACCGCCATGCTTGAGTGCTTCGACAACACTGATATAGGCATCATGTAGCTGTGTATATTTTCCGACAAGGGCAATTGTGACATCTTGGGTAGGTGATTTGAGATCCTCCACCATTTTCGTCCAGTCTGCAAGGTCTGGCTCAGGGCTTTCCAAGTGCAGACATTCACAGGCAACTTCAGCAAGATGTTCTTTTTCCATAGCAAGAGGTGCCTCATATAAATATTCAACATCGAGATTTTGTAGAACATGAGAATTTGGCACATTGCAGAATAGCGCGATCTTATCTTTGATGGTCTGATCAAGTGCATGTTCACTTCGGCACACAATAATATCCGGCTGAATTCCCATTCCCTGCAATTCCTTTACACTTGCCTGTGTCGGTTTTGTTTTCATCTCCTGGGAAGCGCTCAAATAAGGAATGAGCGTCACATGGATCAAGATTGCATTTTCATGTCCAACTTCATGCTGAAATTGCCGGATTGATTCCAAAAAGGGCTGGCTTTCAATATCGCCGACAGTGCCACCTACTTCGATGATTGCGATACGCATGTCCGGGTCTGTAAAATTTCTGTAAAACCGACTTTTAATTTCATTGGTAATATGAGGAATAACCTGCACAGTCCCGCCCCCATAATCACCGCGGCGTTCTTTTTGCAGAACTGTCCAGTATACTTTTCCGGTAGTGACATTGGAATTTTTGTCAAGACTTTCATCTATGAAGCGCTCATAATGCCCCAGGTCAAGATCTGTTTCAGCCCCATCATCTGTGACAAAAACTTCTCCATGCTGAATAGGGTTCATGGTACCTGGGTCAATATTAATATATGGGTCAAATTTCTGCATGGTTACTTTATAGCCTCTTGCCTTTAGAAGACGGCCGAGCGAGGCGGCTGTAATTCCCTTTCCAAGACCGGAAACAACACCGCCGGTTACAAATACATACTTAACTGGCATAACCTTACCTATTCCTTTCGCAATGATTGGATAATTTTTTATAATTTTCAAATATCTTATTATTATACAATGCTTCGACAATAAAAATCTAGGGGTATTTTGCGAAAATAAAAAATATCTTTTTAGAATCTTTTCACAAAGAAAATATTGATTTATAAACCTTTAATCTCTATAATGATAATTGATTGCTTTTTAATGAAAAGTACTGAATCGTTATGGTTTATCAGTCTGATCAAGATATATCACAGAAAGGATACCACAGGAAGATGGACAACAATCAGTTCAACAATTATGAAAATAATTCCAACAGAAACGGCGGAGGACCCGAAAATGGAAATAACGGCGGTGGTGGCAATAATAATGGAAAAGACCCAAGGAAACAAAGCATTATTATTATGATAGCTGCTGCTGTATTGTCGCTTCTTTGTATCAGCTATTTTACAAGGGCTGTATCAGGGGCAACAACTCTTGAGATTCCATACAATCAATTTATCGAGATGGTGGAGAATGGAAAGGTGGAATCAGTAAAAATTGAATCCAGCCAAATAGAAATTACTCCAGTGTCGGACAAAAAGAAAAATGAAAACAGCAGTTTATTGGCAAATGCAGTTAAGGTAACTTATGTTACAGGAAAGGTTGAGGAAGATGATACCCTGACAAAAAGGCTTTTGGATGCGGGTATCGAAGTCAGCGGAACGGTTCCTGACGGTTCTGGTGTGATTCTTTCCCTTTTGTATTATATTGTGCCAACGCTTTTGATGTGCGGTTTGCTGAGCCTGCTGTTTCGAAAAATGACAGGTGGCGGCGGAGCTTTCAGCATGGGAAAAAGCAATGCCAAAGTGTATGTTCAAAGAGAGACAGGAATTACATTTCGCGATGTTGCAGGGGAAGATGAAGCAAAGGAATCTTTGCAGGAAGTAGTAGACTTTTTGCACAATCCTGGCAAATATGTCAAGATTGGTGCAAAACTGCCAAAGGGTGCGCTTTTGGTAGGACCTCCTGGAACCGGTAAAACGATGCTTGCAAAGGCAGTTGCAGGGGAGGCGAAGGTGCCGTTTTTTTCACTTGCTGGCTCTGACTTTATAGAATTGTATGTCGGTGTCGGTGCTTCCCGTGTGCGTGATTTGTTCAAAGAGGCAGAGAAAAATGCGCCTTGTATTATTTTTATTGACGAGATTGATGCGATTGGCAGGAGCCGTGATTCAAAATATGGAGGCGGAAATGAAGAACGTGAACAGACATTAAACCAGCTTCTTTCTGAGATGGACGGTTTTGATGCCAAGAAGGGCATTATCATTCTTGCGGCAACCAACAGACCGGAAATTTTGGATAAGGCGCTGTTAAGACCAGGACGATTTGACCGGCGTATTATTGTAGACAAACCAGATTTAAAAGGACGCGTCAATATTCTAAAAGTGCATGCCAAAGATGTTTTGATGGATGAGACGGTTGACTTAGATGCAATTGCGCTTGCTACAAGCGGCGCTGTGGGTGCAGATCTTGCTAATATGATCAACGAAGCGGCAATCAATGCTGTGAAAGAGGGCAGGGAATTTGTCGGACAGAAGGATTTGTTCAATGCGGTTGAAGTCGTACTTGTCGGAAAAGAGAAAAAGGACCGCATCATGAGTAAGGAAGAACGCAAAATCGTTTCTTATCATGAAGTAGGTCATGCGCTGGTGAGCGCTTTGCAGAAAAATTCTGAACCAGTTCAAAAAATTACAATTGTACCGCGTACAATGGGGGCGCTCGGCTATGTTATGCATGTTCCGGAAGACGAGAAATACCTCAATTCACAAGTGGAACTGCACGACATGATTGTGGGGCTTTTGGGCGGCCGTGCAGCCGAGGAAATTGTATTTGATACCGTTACGACAGGCGCATCAAATGACATTGAGAAAGCGACAGGAATTGCACGCTCGATGATTACACGTTATGGGATGAGCAGTAAATTTGGTTTGATGAGTCTTGAAACAGTAGAAAGTCAGTATCTCGACGGCAGAAGTGAACTGAATTGTGCAGATCATACTGCGGCAGAGATTGATGCGGAAGTTATGAAAATGCTCAAAGAGTGTTATGATGAGGCGCTTTCTCTGCTTCGCGAAAACAAGGACGTCATGGATAAACTTGCGGCGCACCTGATTGAGAAAGAAACGATTACAGGAAAAGAATTTATGCAAATCTATCGCGAGGCCAAAGGCTTGCCAGAACCAGAGGAAAAGAAAGAAACTGCTGAGGAAGGCGAAAAGAAGGAAATAGCAGCGGTAGAGACAGAAAATAAGGAGCATAAGGAAACTGAGAATCAAATAGAAGACGTCGCTGAGAAGAAGGAAGGTATCGAAGAAAAAGAAGAAATACAGGAACCCAAAGTGCCGGAACCGGAAACACTCAGAAATGTGAATCCACAGCAGCCTTGGGGTCAGCCGCAAAATGGGGGCTGGAATATGCCGCCAAGTTATGACTGGAACCCGGCGGCTAATTTGCAGCAGCGTCAATTACAAGTACCGGAACAGGAGACACAATTGCCAGAAGACAATGGAAGTGATGGAGAGACTTCACGTTTTGGATCTGCATGGGATAAAAATGTAAACGGAGAAAACCGCCGTTAGATAGCAAGGCACGCTCGGAGTCTCTTTTAACCTGACATTCCGGGCGTGCATAGTATATAAGGGGGAGCAGAATGTCAGAAACACCACATGAATTTGATGTGAAAGAGGAGCTAAAAAAGCTGCCCAATAAGCCTGGGGTTTATATTATGCATGATGCGGACGATACGATTCTTTATGTGGGAAAGGCCAAAAACCTGCATAATCGGGTGCGTTCTTATTTCAAGGAAAAGATAGGACGGGGACCGCAGATTGACAAAATGGTTTCGCTGATCGTCCGGTTTGAATATATTGTGACAGATTCCGAACTTGAGGCACTTGTCCTTGAGAACAATTTGATAAAGGAATACAGCCCAAAGTATAATACACTGTTAAAGGATGACAAAACATATCCTTATATCAAAGTAACTCTGGGAGAAGAATATCCGCGGGTACTGATGGTTCGCCAGATGAAGAAAGATAAGGCAAAGTATTTCGGACCATTTACCAATGGAGGGGTTCGTGAAAGCATTGATCTGATTAATAAATTATATCAGCTTAGAACATGCAGCAGGAACTTACCAAAGGATTGCGGAAAAGAACGTCCTTGCTTAAACTTTCATATCGGTCAGTGCTGCGCGCCATGTCAGGGAATGATCTCTCAGGAGGAGTATGCCAAAAAAATTGAAAATGTGATCGACTTTCTGAATGGAAAGCAGCAGAATGTGATAAAAGAATTAAAAGAAAAGATGCAGCAGGCATCGGAAAATATGGATTTTGAGGAAGCAATCCGGTGCCGTGATTTATTAGAAAGCATTAAGAAAGTCAGCGAAACGCAAAAAATGTCGGATAATGTCGGAGAGGATAAGGATATTATTGCGCTTGCGATAGATGGCAGTGATACAGTGGTACAGGTATTTTTCCTAAGAAACGGCAAATTAATCGGCAGAGAACACTTTTATATGACACAGATAGAGACACCTGCGGCAGGTGCAATTTTGACAAGCTTTGTGAAGCAGTTTTATGCAGGGACACCATTTATTCCAAGAGAAATTATGCTTCAGGATACAATAGAGGATATGGAACTTGTCGAAAAATGGCTGTCAAACAGGAAAGGTGCACGAGTGCATTTGACAGTACCACAAAAAGGGCAAAAGGAGCGTCTTGTAGAATTGGCCGCGAAAAATGCACAGCTTGTTCTAAGTCAAGACAGAGAGCGCATCAAGCGCGAGGAGGGCAGAACCATTGGCGCAGTGAAAGAGATAGAAGCGCTTTTGGGAATCAGCCCTCTTGTACGCATGGAAGCATTTGATATCTCCAATACAAGTGGGTTTGCCAACGTAGGTTCTATGGTGGTATACGAAAAAGGAAAGCCAAAGCGCAGCGATTACCGCAAATTTCGTATGAAAACAGTAGCAGGGCCAGATGACTACGCATGTATGCAGGAAGTGTTAACCCGGCGGTTTCGGCATGGACTTGATGAGCGTGATAAAATGCAGAGCGAGGAAGATAGCATTGGGGAAGATTTTGGCAGTTTTACGAAGTTTCCGGATTTGCTTTTGATGGATGGCGGCCGCGGTCAGGTTAATATTGCATTGCAGGTTCTTGCAGAACTTGAGATTCAGATTCCAGTATGTGGTATGGTGAAAGATGACAATCACCGCACCAGAGGATTGTATTTCAATAATCAGGAACTTCCGATTGATACACACAGTGAAGGCTTCAAATTAATCACTCGTATCCAAGATGAAGCCCATCGGTTTGCGATTACATACCATCGTTCACTGCGAAGCAAGGCGCAGGTGCATTCTGTTCTTGACGAAATACCAGGAGTAGGGCCAAACCGTAGAAAAGCACTGATGAAATATTTTCGCTCAATAGAAGAATTGCGTGCTGCAGATACAGAACAGATAGCGCAGGTGCCAGGAATTTCTGCAAATGTAGCCAAAGAAATCTATCAGTTTTTCAGGGGAAAGGAGAACGAATAATACCCATTGACTTTAGCGCTTTAAAGTCGTATAATAAGGGGCGTGGGCTTTACCCTTTAGGGCTATCGCGCAGCGATTAAAAGTAAAGTCGCGAAGACGCACGAGAGGAATTTTCATGAGAGTCCTTGCGAATGAAAGTTTCTCTCAGTGCAGGTGCGCGGAAGCGACTTTACCCTTTAGGGCTATCGCGCAGCGATTTAAATTAGGAGGAAAATATCATGAAAAAGAAATTATTGGCATTACTTTTATCGGCTGTGATGGTGTGCAGTATGGCTGGATGTGGAAACAGCTCCAATGATACAGCAGCAAACAATACATCATCTGCAGATTCAGGAAGCAATGTACCAGAAACCAGTGCAGCGGAGAACACAGTATCAGGAGGTGACACAGCCGATCAGACAGGCAATACTACATACACTGTAGGAATTTGTCAGTTGGTGCAGCATGATGCACTCGATGCGGCAACCAAAGGATTTAAAGATGCATTGATCGAGGAATTAGGCGCAGACAATGTGGTTTTTGATGAACAGAATGCACAGGGCGAATCAAACACATGTTCCACAATCGTAAACAGCTTTGTATCAAGCAATGTGGATTTGATTCTTGCAAATGCGACACCGGCGCTTCAGGCAGCAGCCGCCGGAACAAATGAGATTCCAATTTTAGGCACATCCGTTACAGAATATGGAGTGGCGCTTGATTTGGATGATTTTAATGGTACCGTAGGCGGAAATATTTCTGGTACCTCAGATTTAGCGCCGCTTGATGGACAGGCTGATATGATTCAGGAAATCTTTCCAGATGCCAAGACAGTAGGATTATTGTACTGTTCAGCAGAGGCAAATTCACAGTATCAGGTTGATGCAGTGAAAGGTTATCTTGAGGAAAAAGGGTATGAATGCAAATATTATGCATTTTCTGATTCGAATGATCTTTCTGCAGTGACAACAACAGCTTCTAGCGAAGTGGATGTTATCTATGTTCCTACAGACAATACAGTAGCGAACAACACAGAGATTGTATACAATATTTGCATGCCGGCAAAAGTGCCTGTAATTGCTGGAGAAGAGGGAATCTGCAAGGTTTGTGCAGTTGCAACACTTTCTATTAGTTATTATGATATTGGGGTTGGCACAGGCAAAATGGCAGCAAAGATCTTAAAAGGCGAGTCCAATATTTCAGAAATGCCGATTGAGTATGCACCGACATTTACCAAAAAATATAATCCAGCAATCTGTGAAGAGCTGGGCATTACCATACCAGATGGGTATGAAGCAGTTGAGACAGAATAAAAATCTGTGAGAATTTAAAGAATAATGAGTTGGCAGTGGGAGAGATTCTCTCACTGCCTTTCTTAAGAAGAATAACCGGCAGAAAATGTTCCAAAGTAGTAAAGCCGCAAAAGGCGCACGAGAGGAACTTTTATGAGAGTCCTTGGGAATGAAAGTTTCTCTCAGTCCAGGTGCGCGGAAGTGGATTTACGCTTTAGAGCTGTCGCGCAGCGACTTATATATAGAAGAATATGCGCCGGATGGAGGAATAGAATGAATATAATGAATTTGTTGAATGCGATGCCAGGTGCACTTGCCCAGGGACTTATCTGGGGAATTATGGCAATTGGTGTATACATTACGTTTCGTATCCTTGATATTGCTGACCTGACGGTGGATGGCTCCTTGTGTACTGGCGGAGCAGTGTGTATTATGATGATGCTTTCGGGCCACAATGTGTTTGTTGCGATGTTGGGTGCAACGCTTGCAGGGATGCTCACAGGTCTTGCTACGGGTATTTTCCATACTTTTATGGGGATTCCTGCAATTCTTTCAGGTATTTTGACACAGCTTGCGCTGTATTCCATTAATTTAAAAATTATGGGGAAATCCAATCAGGCAATTAATGTGGATAAATATGACCTTTTGGTGTCGCTGCGATACATAAAAGGGGTTGTTTTTTATAAAAACTCTATTTTGGTGGTGGCAGTCGGGATTGTACTGCTGGTGCTGCTTCTTTATTGGTTTTTTGGAACAGAATATGGATGTGCGCTTCGTGCGACAGGCTGCAATGGAAATATGTCAAGGGCACAAGGAATCAATACCGATTTTGGCAAAGTGATTGGTTTGATGCTTTCCAATGGACTTGTAGGACTTGCGGGGGCAATGCTTTCTCAGTATCAGGGATTTGCAGATATTAATATGGGGCGCGGAGCCATTGTAATCGGGCTGGCAGCTGTTATTATTGGGGAAGCTGTATTTGGCAAGGTATTTCATAATTTTGGCTGGAAACTCATCGGGGTTGCATGTGGTTCTGTACTTTATTACATAGTTGTTCAGACTGTTATCTGGATGGGAATTGATACAGATTTGCTGAAACTTCTGTCCGCTTTGGTAGTAGCAGTATTTCTTGCGATTCCGCATTTAAAAGAAAAATTTATCCATAAACCAGTAGTGAGAAAGGGAGGAAACAACAATGCTTGAAATCAGAAATGTGACAAAGATTTTTAATCCGGGCACTGTGAATGAAAAGGTTGCGCTGGACAATTTTTCTCTCACACTTAAAGATGGTGATTTTGTGACAGTCATCGGAGGAAATGGTGCGGGAAAATCGACAATGATGAACGCGATTGCCGGAGTATGGATGGTAGATTCCGGACAGATTCTCATTGATGGCGTTGATGTGACAAAGCTTTCTGAGCACAAACGGGCGAAATTCCTGGGGCGTGTTTTTCAGGACCCTATGACAGGCACGGCCGCAACAATGGGGATTGAGGAGAATCTTGCACTGGCAAAACGAAGAGGACACAAAAGAACACTGCGTCAGGGTATCAATAAAAAAGAGCGGGAAGAATACAGGGAATTATTAAAGATTCTTGGCCTTGGCTTAGAAGACCGCCTCACCTCCAAAGTGGGGCTTCTATCTGGAGGGCAAAGACAGGCTTTGACGCTGTTGATGGCGACGCTGCAAAAACCGAAGCTTCTTTTGCTGGATGAACACACCGCAGCGCTTGATCCCAAGACTGCTGCCAAGGTGTTAGAAACCACAGAATATATTATAAACAGGGATAAACTGACCACGCTGATGATTACACATAATATGAAAGATGCGATTATTCATGGGAACCGCTTAATTATGCTAAAAGATGGAAAAGTGATTCTTGATATCCGGGGAGAAGAAAAAAAGAAACTTACAGTAGAAGAACTGCTTCACAAGTTTGGAGAGGCAAGCGGGGAAGAGTTTACAAGTGACAAAGCAATATTGGGATAATATCATTGTATGTATTCTCGGAGTTTCTTTGAGCTGATTATGCGAGATTGCGAGCGTACATTTATTGGAGAAGGAGAAAATAATGGCTTCTGGTTCGTTTTTGAATATGACAGTGCTGATAGCGCAATTTATCGGAATTGCGATTCCATTGGTAGGTATATTTGTGCTGATCAATAAGGAACAGAGCAAAACTGCGATGAATCTTTTGATTGCAGATATTGGGTGTCTTATCATGAACGTGGCCTATTATTTTATGCTGCGGGCCAAGGGTCTTGACGAGGCAACGCTTTCACTCAGAGTAGAGTATCTTGGAAGTACTATATTCTATACATTTTTTATCAAGTTTATTTTGTCTTATATGCAGATTGACCGTAAACATAAGATTATGGATAAACTGGCGTATATCTGGCTTGCCTTTGAGAGTGCAGTTTTGCTAATATTCTGGACAGGAAGAAGTGATTTGGTACTAAAAAAGACAGAGTTTCTGGAAGAAAAGGCGGCAGGATATCACTATATAGATATTGAGTACGGCAAGGTTTATATGGCACGTTACACGGTACTGTCTATTGTGCTGGCCGCCCTTGCAGTTTATATGATAGTGCGCAGAGTGAAACTTCGGCGGAGAAAGGGTCTTGAGAAGCATTACCTGTCAAATCTTTTGGCAGCAGGCGCCGTGATAATTGTATCCTTTATTATGGAACTTACGGTGCATATGAGGCTGAATATCGGATTTTTAAGCATCAGTTTTAACTTTGTGCCAATCTGTGCGTCTATTGCTGTGCTCGTGATTATTGTCAGCGTTGTAGGCGGTGATTTCTTTTCGATTATGGATATCGGGCGTGGCTGGGTCTTTGAAAATATTGATGATGTTTTTGTTATTGTTGATAATACCTATGGATATCTTGATGCAAATGCCTGTGCCAAACAGTATTTTCCAGAATTGAATAGTCTGCGCAAGGGAGATTGTATTCCAGCACGTCTCTATAAACTATTTCGTATTGATAAGACAAATATAGAGTTAGAGGATCGCTATTTTGAACGCGAAGTGAAAGTTCTTGAGCAAAATTCCACGGTCAGAGGATTTTGTCTGATGATGATGGATTTGACCAAACAATATAAATTGATGAATGAGCTTGAGGAAGAGAAAATCAAGGCTGAAGAGGCAAACCGTGCAAAATCCGATTTTCTCTCCAATATGTCTCATGAAATCCGTACCCCAATGAATGCGATTGTGGGAATGACAGAAATTTTGCTGCGAAGCGATATGGGGCAGCAGGAGCGGGGATATTTGACCAATATCAAAAATTCCGGAGCGGCGCTTCTTGAAATTATCAATGATATTTTGGATTTTTCAAAGATTGAGTCAGGAAAGATCGAAATAATTGAAGATGAATATGAACCAATGTCCATGCTAAGCGATCTTGGTATGATATTCCTGAATCGAATCGGAGACAAGCCAATCGAACTTTTGTTTGATATTGATAAGGATTTGCCATTAAAGCTGTATGGAGATTCTCTTCGAATCCGCCAGGTAATTGTTAATATGGTAAACAATGCGATTAAATTTACCGAGGAGGGGAGCGTTAAGCTCACTATTAAGATGGCGCATATAGAAGAATACCAAATTCGCCTGGATATTTCTGTGAAAGACACAGGGCAAGGTATTCGAAAAGAGGATATGAATAAACTTTTTGGTGTGTTTCAACAGATTGATACAAAAAGGAACAGAACCAAGGAAGGATCGGGTCTTGGGCTTTCTATTTCCAAACGCTTTGTGGATATGATGGGCGGAACAATCGGTGTAAACAGTGAGTATGGGAAAGGCAGTGAATTTTATTTCTCAGTTCCGCAGCGGATTATCAGCGGTCAGCGGGCTGCTACTGTAAAGGAGGAGATAGCAGGAAGCAGACAGAAGCTGGTCAGTGGGCTTATGCATATTCCAGAATTGATGGAAACACTCAAAAATCTTGCAGAAGGTTATGGAATGAGGTATATTGACTGTTATGAAGCAGAGAAAAACAAGACAGAGATTGATTTCTTCTTTGTAGATGGAACGGTTTATCAGCAGACGAAAGAAGTTTTAATGGATTATTTTTCTACGCATGCTACGGATTTGTTTGTGCTGCAGAATCCAATGCAGGATGCGATGTGGGAGGAACATGTAACAACTGTGAACAAACCGCTGTATACCTTAAATTTCTGTCAAGCGGTGAATCATGAAAAATCAGAAGGACTTACTAAAACAGATAACGGCATGAATTTCATAGCGCCTGAAGCAAAGATTCTGATAGTAGATGACAATGAGATGAACCTGAAAGTGGCATGTGGACTTTTGCAGCCGCTGCAGATGCAGATAGATACGGCGGAGAGTGGAAAGAAAGCAATTGAATTGGTACAGTCAAAGCAATATCATATTGTCTTTATGGATCATATGATGCCTGTGATGGATGGAGTGGAAACAACGCAAAAAATCAGAGCGCTTGACGATAATTTCTTTAGAACAATGCCGATTATTGCACTGACTGCAAATGCAGTGGCAGGTGCCAAAGAAATTTTTGTGAAGGCAGGCATGAATGATTTTGTGGCAAAGCCGATTGAAATCAAAGATATCTGTGCGAAAATAAAAAGATGGCTGCCGTCAGATCTTATCTGCAAATCAGAAAAACCAGTCGATGCGCCGCGGTTGGCAGAAGCGACAGAACTTCCAGTGATTGAGGGACTCAATGTGGAAGAGGGCGTTAAAAATTCCGGAAGCCTTGAGCTGTTTATCAATCTGCTTGGAGATTTCTACAAATTAATCGACATGAAAGCTACAAAGATTGAAAAGTGTCTTGCAGATGGAATGATACGAGATTATACCATAGAAGTTCATGCGCTCAAAAATACAGCGCGGATGATTGGCGCAATAGAACTTTCAGAGCTGTTTTATAAAATGGAACAATGCGGCAGTGCGGAGGATTTGGAGACAATCGAGCGTGAAAATCCGCATGTTATGGAATTGTACAGGAGCTATAAACCAATACTTGAACCATATGGAAAAGCGAATGAACAGGATAAAAAAGAAGTGCCCAAAGCTGAGATCATTGCAGCGCTTGACAAACTGAATACTGCAATGGACAGCTTTGATCTTGACGGAGCGGACGCTGCGTTAGCGGAGCTAGAACAGTATCGTCTTCCAGAAGCGCTTGGGGATATGATGGAAAGCTTAAGAGCTTTTGTTGCAGATGTGGCAATGGAAGAGGTCATGGAAATGAGCAGGAAAATGATAGAGGCACTAGAATCTTAAAAGGACGCTTGGAATTTTTTATGCAATTGCCTTTGTGGTTGATTTTTTATCGGGTACAAAGAGACTCCGTGTAGATAAGGGGGAATTTTATGGTTTCGCAGAAATATAAAGAAATGCTTGGGGCTAAATCGGTCATCAGGCAGATGTCAGAGTGGGCAGCAGGAAGAGCAAAGGAAATTGGCGGCGAAAATGTGTTTGATTTTAGCCTTGGCAACCCTTCTGTACCAGTACCGCAGGCATTTACAGATAAGATGATAGCGCTTTTGCAGAACGGCGATACGATGGAACTTCATGGGTATAGCCAGTCACAGGGTATTTTGTCTGTGCGTGAAAAGTTTGCAGAGTTTTTGAATAAAACATATGGGATGAACTATACATCTGAGCATTTGTTTATGACAACAGGTGCGGCAGGCGCAGTTGCGCACGCAGTGAGAGCCGTTACAAAACCAGGAGATGAAGTGCTTACGATTGCACCCTTTTTCCCAGAGTATATGCATTATGTGAATCAGACAGGCGCTGTATTAAAGGTAGTGCCTGCGGATACCAAGCAGTTTCAGATTCATTTTGAGGAATTTGAGAAGCTTCTGACGCCAAATACGGCGGCGGTGCTTATCAATACACCCAATAATCCATCAGGGGCGGTATATTCAGAAGAAACCATAAAAACACTTGCATCAATTCTGGAGGCAAAACAAAAAGAATATGGACATGATATTTTTATCATATCCGATGAGCCATACCGTGATATTGTCTTTGATGGGATTGAGGCGCCATATGTGTCTTCCTATTATGATAATTCCTTGTCCTGCTATTCTTTTGCCAAGTCGCTTTCTATTCCAGGGGAACGGCTAGGGTATGTGGCAGCAAATCCAAAATGTACACACAGTTTGATGATTTCACCAATGTGTGCACAGATTTCCAGAGGAATTGGTCATAACTGTCCGCCATCTATCATACAGATAGCAGTGTCGGAAGTTCTTGGTCTTACCTCGGATTTGTCAGTATATGAAACCAATATGAACATCATATATCAAGAACTTATAAATCTTGGATTTGAAGTGGTACGGCCAGGCGGAACGTTCTATATTTTTCCCAAGGCACTCGAAGAAGACTCTGTGGCATTTTGCCAGAAAGCAATGAAATATGATTTGGTGCTGGTGCCAGGAGATTCTTTTGGCTGCCCAGGATATTTCAGAATGGCATATTGTCTGGAAACAGAGAAAGTAAAACGAGCAATGCCAGCGCTTCGCAAGTTTGTTCAGGAGGAGTATTCATCAAAATGACCTTGTGATTTCGAATCGCAAAGTGGTATTGACATCGTGGAGGAAATATGGAAAAGTGTGGATTGGTGCTTGAGGGCGGCGGAATGAAGGGTATTTATACTGCCGGGGTACTTGAGTATTTTATGGAAAATGATTTATATTTTGAAAACTGCTATGGAGTATCTGCCGGAGCGTGTCATCTGTGCAGCTATATATCCAAACAAAAAAGACGTGCCTACAGAGTCGCGCTTGATTACCTAGAGGATAAAAATTATTGCAGTGTGAAGAGTTTGCTGACAACAGGAGATCTGTTTAATGCAGATATGTGTTATAACAAGATACCAAACAAATTAGATCCCTATGATTACAAAACGGCTTCAAAGTATGAAGGGAATGCCTATGCAGTTGTGACCAATATTCGTACAGGAAAACCAGAATATATGCCTATGCGTGAAATGTATAAGGATACAATTGCAGTGAGAGCATCTGCTTCGCTTCCGTTGTTGTCTAGGGCTGTCAAGATAGGCACGGAATTTTATCTGGACGGCGGTATTGCAGATGCAGTCCCAATTCGGCATGCAATTGCAGATGGGAATCAGAAAAACGTGGTAATCCTTACAAAGGAGGTTGGCTATGTACGGCAAATGGCGTCTCAATCAACAAGAAATTTGGTAAAGCTTCGTTATGTCAAGTATCCAAAGCTGCATGAATTGATTTCGGATCGCCATATTCGATATAATGAGACACTGCGTTTTCTTGAGGAGGAAAAAGAGGCAGGAAGAGCGTTTGTTATCCGGCCCCAAAGGCCAAATGATATTGGCAGAATTGAGAAAGACCGAAGGAAGCTGGAATTACTATACAAAATAGGTTATCAAGATGCAAAAGAGTGCTACGAGGATTTGTTAAAATTTCTGCATAACTAAAAAGGCGACTGCGACTTAAGAGCCGTCGCGCAGCGACTTTATCCTTAAGAGCTATCGCGCAGCGATTAAAAAACAGTAATAACCTTCTGCGCGCAGAGCAATTCATGACATAGAAATATGGAAAGGAATTGCTCTGGCATACAGAGCGCAAGAGGTTATTGCGGTACTGATAATAGGAGGAAAGATGTTAGAACTATTAAAAGCGATATTATTTGGCATTGTTGAAGGGATAACAGAATGGCTTCCTGTCAGCAGCACAGGGCATATGATCATTTTGGATGAGTTTATCAAGCTCGACTGTACACCAGAATTTTTGGAAATGTTTTTGGTTGTAATCCAGCTTGGAGCCATTCTTGCAGTAGTAATAATTTTTTGGAACAAAATATTTCCATTTCAATTCAAAGACAAATCAAAACCAGTGATTGAAATGAATAAAATAATGCTGTGGCTCAAAATTGTGGTGGCATGTATCCCAGCAGCAATTGTTGGAATTTTATTTGATGAAGTATTCGAACAGTTATTCTATCATGCAATACCAGTAGCATTGGCGTTGATTGTTTTTGGTGTGGCTTTTATTGTGGTAGAGCGAAAAAATCAGGGGAAACATGCAAAAATTAAAAAATTAGATGACATTACGTTTCAGACAGCCTTGATGATTGGCATATTTCAGTTAATTGCAGCAATTTTTCCAGGAACTTCCCGCTCCGGTGCAACAATTGTAGGAGCGCTGTTGATTGGCGTGTCAAGAAGCGTAGCCGCAGAGTTTACCTTTTTTCTTGCAATTCCCGTTATGTTTGGAGCAAGCCTGCTGAAAATTGTAAAGTTTGGTCTGCGTTTTACAACGATTGAAGCAGGCGTTCTTTTTATCGGAATGCTGACAGCGTTTGTAGTATCAGTATTTGTCATTAAATTCTTGATGGATTATATCAAAAGGCATGACTTTCAAGTATTTGGCTGGTATCGGATTGTGCTTGGCATACTTGTGATTGTATTGGGGGCATGTAATATTATTCAGGTGTAAAAGCGCTAGAATTTTAGCTGTACATTTTGAACAAGATGGCATATAATAAAAAGATAAGCAAACGACTGCGAAAGGAGCAGAACAGAGAATGAAAACGACAAAAAATAATATCTGGAATTTTCATGATGCGATTGATGCTGAAGTTTGCGGTGAGGGTGTAGAACGCAGGATTATGGCATATTCTGATGAGATGATGTGCGTGGAAAACCATTTTACAGCAGGAGCCATCGGAGCGCTGCATCATCATCCGCACACACAGATAACATATATTGTGTCAGGACAATTTGAATTTACGGTTGATGGTGAGAAAAAGATTGTAAACCCAGGCGATGTACTTTTGAAGCGAAATTCTATAGAACATGGCTGTGTGTGTCTCAAGGAAGGAATTTTGCTGGACATTTTTCAGCCTATGCGTGAGGACTTTGTTGAGAATTAATTGTTACCCTCAAAACAAAAAGGAGTATCTGTTCGATACGCCTTTGTTTTGGGGGTCTTCTATTACTGATTAGCCACATGGAGGAACCAGATGGAAACAGGAATCATATTATCAAAAATCGAAGAAAATGTTGCAAAGGTTATGATTGGAAAAGAACAGGTTACTAGACTTTTGCTTGCTGCAGTCGCGGCTGGCGGACATGTTCTTTTGGAAGATGTTCCAGGAACTGGAAAGACAGTGCTTGCCAAAGCGCTTGCAAAATCAATGGGGTGTAAGTTTGACAGAGTGCAGTTCACGCCAGATTTGCTTCCAAGTGACGTAACAGGGCTCTCTTATTTTAATCAGGAAAAGGGAGCATTCACATTTAAAGAAGGTCCTGTGTTTACCAATATTTTGTTAGCAGATGAAATAAACCGCGCGACGCCCAGAACACAGTCAAGCCTTCTTGAATGTATGGCAGAAGGTCAGGTGACAGTTGACGGAGAGACAAGAGTATTGGAGGAACCGTTTTGCGTGATCGCAACACAAAATCCTGTGGAGACAATTGGCTGTTTTCCGCTTCCAGAGGCACAGCTTGACCGTTTTTTGTTAAAAATAAATATGGGAGGACTTAACCAGACGCAAGAGCGCCAGATGATAGACCGTTTTATCAATGCGGAGCCGCTCGCTAAGGTTGAGGCAGTATGCAGTGCGCAGGATATCAAAAATTTGCAGAGTGCATGCAAAGAAGTGTATGTGCATGATGATTTGAGGGATTATATTGTTTCATTGGTTCATGCAACCAGAAAGAACAAAACAGGGGTAAGTCCAAGAGGAACACTCGCACTACTGCGGGCATCACAAGGCTATGCGCTTGTTCAGGGCAGAGATTTTGTAGTCCCTGAAGATATCAAAGAAGTGGCACATGCCGTTTTGTGCCACAGACTTATCAGCGAGTTTGAAGAGATACATAAAACAGCAGAGATTACGACAATTTTAAATAGTGTGGAATTGCCAACAGAGGATTGGAAAGCGAAAAGATGATAGTATTTTTAATCATAGGTTTTTTTGCAGTTAATGTACTGTGGAAATGGTATTATCAAAATCACTGGGCACAAAATATTACAGTAGAGTTGTGGTTTGAGACAGATAGCGTATATGCAGGCCAGGATACAAAACTGTATGAAGTGATAGAGAACAGAAAAAAGATGCCAGTTCCTGTTCTTGAGGTGGGATTTCATACACAAAGAGAGCTTGATTTTGCACAGATGGACAACACCAATGTCAGTGATTATATCTATAAAAGAGATATTTTTTCGGTTTTGGGAAATCAAAAGATCACAAGAGAAATACCCGTGAAATGCACCAAGCGCGGAAAATATACAGTTAGTGACGCAGATATTGCAACACATACACTTTTGTATGAAAAGCGTTACAGCAAGGCAATCGGAACATGTGCTGGAATTTATGTTTATCCCAAAATGACAGATGTATCAGAGATTATGACTGTTTGTGAGCGTTTATCAGGAACGCTGCAATGTTCCAAAAGATTGTATGAGGACCCATTTGAATTTCGTACCATACGCGCTTATACAACAGACGATCCCATGAAGGCTGTGAATTGGAAAGCAAGCGCCAAAACAGGTTCGCTTATGGTAAATACATTTGATTCTGTTCAATCGCAGAAAGCCATGCTTTTTCTGGATGTCGAAGATACTGGTATTTTAAAATATGAAGATCTCGTTGAAGAGAGTATCGCTATCGCAGCAACCTTGCTTCGAAAACTTCTTAGAAAAAATATGGAGGCAGGATTTGCATGGAATGGTTTTATTTGCAGTGAAACAAACAACCCACAGACAGGTTCTGTGCAATCGCCCTCCAATAAAAGAAGTATGCTGGCAGGAGTTGAACGAATGTTGGCAGAATACAAGAAAGAGAATGAAGTACAGGATTTTAGCGAGTTTATAGAGCGACTTTTTTTAGACGTTTTTTCCAAAAATCCTTTAACAGATGATACACTTTTAATTATCATTACAAAAAACCTCAATGTACAGCTTATGGAGCAAATCAAAAAGTGTGTTGGTGATTATCAGACACTTGTTGTCGTGCCTGCCCTGAGAGGAGACAAGGTTGGTTTTGCGTTTGCAGCAAAACATACAGACACCCTGCATGTACTGGTGAAGGAGGTGGAACGCTCGTGATGACAAGACGATGTATGAAATGGATAGAGTATCTTCACGCTGCGCTTATTTTTGCTTTGCCAGTTCCTATGCTGTATGCCATTATCAATTTTTCCGATCCTGCTGGGACAGTGGTTTTTTATAGCAAGTGTTTGTTTATTATTATTCCTATCATTCTAACAGATGTTGCGATTAAAAAAGTGAAAAATCTCGTCTCCTATTTGTTGATTTGCGGGGCGCTGTTTGCGGGTGTATATGGAGTTACTATAGCTGTACCCAATATTCTGTCAGGAAAGGGATATCTTGAAGGGTATGCGCTGTGCTACGGTGTTGTAATGTTGCTGGAGACGGTGTTTGTTTCCCTCATACGAATGGGAGATCGCCTAAGAGAGGCGAAATGGAGAAAAGAGAATGATCCATTTGCAACAAAGGAAATAAGTATTTTGGAACGGCCCAATATGGTAGTTTTGTGCTATTTTGGAGCAATGTATCTGATTGGAATTTGCTTTTATACAAAACCATTGTGTGATATTGCATTTTTTAGTGCGGTGGTATATCCTTTTTTGGTATTTTTGTATCTGCATTTAGAGTCTACCAGAGATTATTTAAAGATTAATCACAGGACAAGGGGTATTCCCGTGAAGCGTTTATATAGAATCAGCTCTGTCATGTTTGCGTTGTTTGTATTGTTACTTTTTGTAGGAATGCTTCCAGGTATTTTTTTGTCAGGACATCGGCGCTACACAGATATCAGAACATGGTTTCGCGATGTAAAGCCAGTGCTGGTTGTGGATGGCAGTGGTTCGGAAATGATGTGGACACCCTATGGCGATATGGACATGAATGAATTTTTATATGGAGATGAACCGCCGCCAGAACCTTCTGTAGTTATAGAGGCAATTTTTTGGATTTTGGGCGTTCTCTGTGTGGTAGTGTTTGTTTACGGCGTCGTTCTGGCAATCAGACAGCTTTTAAAAGATTTTCGAAACAGCAGAGATGAGAATGGGGATCTGGTAGAGGAAATCAAAGAGGATTCTGCTTCTGTCAAGGAGGATATCCTGAATTTGAGACGGAGACATGGGGTGGACAGTGAAATAGAAAAAATAAGACGTCAATATCGCAAAACAATCCGAAAACATAGAAAAGACAGGCCGGCACCATTTGAATCCCCAACGGAGATTGAAGAAAATGCTGGATTAAAAGAGGACGAGAAAATGAGACAGCTTCACAAAGAATATGAAAGTGCAAGATACAAGTTGTTGAAAAAAGAGTAAACAGGACCTAAATAATAACAATGTTTCAAAAAAAGTAACAGTTCAGCCATACCCATTCATAAGTTGTCGGATTGTGATACATAAGCTTGCACAAATGTTGAAATTGGATTATTATAAAAGGTACGAAGTTTTTGATATGCGTTATACATCATAGGGAAGAGGTTGTTTAATGAATCGTAAGAAAAAAATGGGCGGAACAGAGGTTGCATTCAGACCCCAAACCATCATTGAGGCAAGATATGATCTTGACAGAAGACAGAATGATATTATTGATATTTTGCTGGGAATTGTTGGAGAAGGCGACGATACAGAAGAGAACACGCGGTATGAGATACGTATTGCAGATGTTAAGCATCTTTATAATCTTCAAGACGAATCCAATGCGTACAGTTATCTGCAAAATGCCGTGAAAAAATTTGAAGGGCTTGGATTTCGTCTCAAGGAGGATGAAGGTACAGATATCTATTATCCCTGGTTTAGCAAGATAAAATACCAGAAAAAACGTGGTGACGAGGGACGAAGCAAAATTGTGCTGGATCTCCACCCGGAAGTGAAAGAAATGATTATGACAGCAAAACAGGGGGCATACTATCGTATTGAATATCCTTTGAATCTGACAAAGAAATATTCAAAAAGGCTGTATTATCTTTTAAAAGATAAAGAGACTTTTAATGGTGGAACTTTTATCATTTCCTTTGATGAATTAAGAAAAATGATGAAGATTCCCGAATCTTACGCCAATGGAAATGTAAAGCGTGAAATCCTTGATAAGCCCTATGAAGAAATCAATGGAAATACAGACATTTCTTTTGAGTATGAACTGATTCATGAGAAGCTTCCAAGCGGGCAAAGAAGTATTAGTGCGGTTCGCTTTAAAGTAAAACGGGTGAATCGAAACCGTACAGTGGTTGAATATGAAACCATTGAGAAAAATGGAGAGTCAGTGATTGCCACAGCCGAAGAACAAGAGATTATTGATTTATTAGACTGTAATATCAAAGAAGCAAAAGACATTCTTCGGACAGCAAGGGCAAATGAACGTACCCGTGAGCAGCTTCTTGAAATCTTATCGTATACGCTCAAAAAACAGGTAGACAATAAGGTTGGATATATACTGACAATTCTTAAAAACGGATATAATGAGCCGACAAAGTTTGGCACGAAACAAAAAAGTTCTGCATGGAATAACAAAGAGCTTGATACTGCATATGCACAGATGAACTTTGAAGATTTGGAAAGACAAATCTTGTCTAATTGATGCTGGATATGCAGGCATACTATGGAGGATATAGGTGGAGCGTTTACGGACGGTTGATATTATAAGCGCATACGGAAGAAAAAGTGTTCTGACAGGGGTGAGCTTTGCGGTGGAGGCAGGGCAGTGCGTCGGTATTGTAGGGACAAACGGAAGCGGCAAATCTACGCTGTTGAATATTCTTGCGGGATTGCGCAAACCTGACAGCGGAGACATTTTCTTTGATGGGCAGCAGGCAGCAGGAAAAACGAGAGGGCAGCTTTTTAGAGCATTTGTCGGTTACGTACCACAGGAGAACAATTTGATACCAGAATTGAGTGTGATGGATAATCTTCGGCTGTGGTATCAGGAGTCCGAAGCTTTAAAACAAGGTCTGAGCAGCGGATTTCTGCATGAGCTTGGCCTGCATGAAATGTGCCATTTGAAAGCAGGAAGACTGTCAGGAGGTATGAGGAAGCGTGTTAGCATCGGCTGTGCATTGGCTGGAAATCCAGTGATTTTGATATTGGACGAACCTGATGCGGCGCTTGATTTGCCAGGAAAGGCAGATATCAGAAGATATCTTGCTATGTATCGCCAGATGGGAGGAACCATTATTCTTGCCACGCATGACGAAACCGACTTGAATTTGTGTGACAGAGTATTTGCCTTGAATGGGGGAATGAGCAGAGAGATTGATAAAACACTGAGAGGAGATGCTTTATTAGAGCAGATTTCGATAATCAATAAGGAGTAGAAAAGTGGAAGAAGATAAAAAATTTGAAACAGAGGAAAACAACAGTTCTGAAAATAACGGCTTAGACAATCCCATACAGGAAGGCGTAGAAACTCCAGAACCATCAAAAGTAGACATTGCGCAGTCAATAAGCGAAGAATCAAAGACAGAGGAAAAAGTGCAGGCAGAAGAAGAGGAACCCAAAGCAGAGGAAAATATACAGGCAGAAAATGAGGAACCCAAAGCAGAGGAAAGTATACAGACAGAAGTAAAAGTTCCAGAACAAGAACATACAACACCACCAGTTCATCTTGAAAAACCTGCTGTCGAAAATCAGCCTCCAATAAACAACCAGCCAATGGGCTATAACGGTCAGCCAATGGGTTATAATGGCCAGCCAATGAATGGGAATCCATCGGGTTTTTATGGCCAGCCAATGAACGGCCAGCCAATGGGCTATAACGGTCAGTCAATGAACGGCCAGCAGATGGGCTATAACGGTCAGCCAATGAATGGGAATCCGTCAGGTTTTTATGGCCAGCCCAATATTCAAAATCCTCCTAATTATCAGCAAGGGTTTATGCCAATACAGCCACAAAATCCAAAGAAAGGTAAAACAGGCTTAGTGATTGGAATTGTGGCTGCAGTCGTAGTGTTGGTAATAGCCGCGGGCATACTGATTTCCAAGTCCTCTCTTTTTGGCGGTAATGCTAAAAAGCGTTTGAATGAAGGTATGGTTAAGATGGTTCAGGAAATGGCAGTATATAACAGTGCTATTTCTGAGGATATTGGCCTTGTTGAGTTGGCGAAATTAAAAAAAGAATCGCCTATCCATACCAATATGGATCTTTCTTTCACGGATCCAACTGCATCAGGAAGTTTGGACAATATTGGGATTGAAATTGATTCCATCACAGATTTCAAAAATAAGATGGCAGAATGTGCAGTTAGTATTGGAACATATGGACTGAATATGGAAATAGGAGAGATTATTGCTGCTGACAATATTCTGTATTTCAGTATACCGTTGTTGTTCCAGAATGATGTATACAGTCTTGACCTTACAAACCTTGGAAAGGACTTTAATCAATCAGAATGGTCAGATTTGTTGGAAACAACACTTCCAGAAGATTATTCCTATACACTGTTTGACATCAGCGATTCATTGGATAGTTTACAAGGCTCTGAGCTTGATGCTGATTTTGTGGAACTGATGAAAAAATACAACACAATTATAGAAGATGCGACAGAGTATACTACAATCAGCGAAAAGAAAAAATTTGATATTGGCGGGACAACCGTAAGTTGTGATGGTGTCAGAGTGTCTGTTGATAAAGATGCATATAATGAAATGATGGAGAATCTGAAAAAGGATATTCTTGCAAGCGATTTTTATGCAAGTTTTCTGACAGGATATCTGAACGGGAATACTTCATATGATGGAGATTATGAAGATCTGAGACAGCAGGCAGACGAAATTGTAGAAACTATTTTTTCTATGCGGTTTGAGCAGGATTATGTGACAGATTATTATTTAGATGCAAAAGGACGTATTGTGAATATTTCCACACCCGCAGACATCGCTGTGAGCAGTGATAAGTATCAGGTTGATGCGATTGCGATTGATATTAGCTTCACGGGCGTTGAGCGGGCACTTGATGAAATTGAAGGTGGTATTTATATCAATACAGGCAACAATGTTGGATATTTGGGCATTCAAAGGCAGGCAAGTGTCACAGAGGAGGTTTATAGTGAAAATCTTTCCGTGATGTTGCAGGATGACAGCCATATCAACGATGTTGCAATCGAGTTCTCAAATGACTGGAATTACAAGGATAAATCTTTTGATATGTGGATAGCTGTTGATACGCTTGATAATTTTGCAGAACTTGAGGTGGATGGGGACTATACAAATATTGTCAAAGGTGAAGGTTATACATTCCGTGTCAAGAATGCGGCACTGCGCTTTGATGACGAAGATGTTTTGCTTTTCAGCGGAACAATGAAAACAGAGCCTACAGACGAGACAATTGAGGTACCCCAGGATGCTATCGATCTTCTCAAGATGAGTATGAAGGAAATTGAAAATATGGTATATCAGGCAATCGGTTCAATGAGATATTAAGGAATTATTTTCACAAGGTTATTGGCAGAATGGTGGTAAATTTGAAAAAGATAGGGATATGGTTACAAACCGAATACAAAAGGGCGGCAGCAGTGCTGCCCTTAATTTTAAAAAGAGCAGTTATATTGACAGTTGTATGTTTGGGGGCTGTTGGTATAATTGCTCTTTGTACCAAGGTATTCTGGAATGAGGATAAGGAGATGCCCAAACTGCGCGTGGGGTATGTGGCTGAGGAAAATATGATTACAGAATTGGCAGTATCTTATGTACAGAATATGGAATCAGTCCAAAGTTTGTGCAGCCTTGAACCGATAGCAGAGCAGGAAGGAAAGCTGCTTTTGGAACAGGGGGCGTTGTCGGCATTGATTGTACTGCCAGAAGATGTAATGAATGAGATATTATCTGGGAATAATGCACCAGCGAAGCTGTATTTGCCAAAGGATGCGGCAGCAGGAGGAGGGATTCGTGCGGTAGCAAGCACATTGTTTGAAGAGTTCACATCTGCCTGTATGGGAATGCTTCGTACAGCACAGGCTGAAATATATGCGACAAAAACAATCCTTGAAGACCTTTTGCAGGAATATCAAGTGCAGGATGCAGCAGTTTCCGAAGACCTTTTGCAGACAATGTATGATGATATCAACAAATTTAATCTTGCGGTTGTCACAAAGAGAGAGGATTTATTTGAGAAAAAGAACCTTTCTTTAACTGGAACAGATACGTATACAGTTTATTTTGGAAGCGCATTGCTTGCTGTTTATGGTTTGCTGTCTGGACTTTTTTGGAGTAAATATTGTAAAAGGCCGTATCTTGAGCAGCTTACAGCAGTCAGGCGCATGGGAATAGGATATGCAGTGCAGATTATCACAAGATGCGCTGCAGGAGGGATACTAGCGTTTTTGGTATTGTTGCTGCCGCTTGTGCTTTTTAAGCTGCCCTTTTTGCGTACTGTCATATCTGTGGAATGGACGGCGGCAGGAATTATCAGTCTGTTTTTGATTACCATATTTATTGCAATATACCAGGTGTTTTTATGCGAGATTGTGGAAAAGCAAGAATCGATACTTGTAGTGGCAGGAGTGCTTGCAGTGGTTCAGGCATATCTGTCAGGGTGTCTGATACCCTCTGTTTTGCTTCCGGAGGCAATCACTAGAATCGGTGCATGGATGCCAGCAGCATATATGAAAGCAGGATTTACAGTATTACTTACAGGAGAGTCGCAAGGGCTTGCCTCTGCAATCAAAGGACTTTTGCTGTGGAGTTTGATATTGTTTGGAATAACATTTTTATGGATGCAGGCAAGAGAACAGACCAGGCTGCCTGCCGCAGAAAAGAAAGCTCTTTCTGACCAGTCATTCTCGATATGGAGAAACGATTCAAAAATGCATGTGCCGTCTGTTTGTGTGGTAATGCTTCGCCGTCTTCTGCACAAAAAAAGTATATGGATAAGCATGTTTTTGGTGGCAGTATCTTCTGTCAGTATTGTTTTTGCGGAAAAAGAGTCCAGTACACAAATCAAAACTGCAGTGTATGATATGTCTGGTATGTATGAATCCTTGCTTGAGGATTATGAAGGGATTGTTGATTTTGAACTTTATCAAAGTGAAGAACAGGTAAAAAAGGCAGTGTTGAACGGAGATGTAGAATGCGGTTATATCCTTCCGGAAGATTTAACAGAAGGGATTGTATCACAAAGGGCAAATCAACTAGTGAATGTTTATCAGGACGCAGATGCTGTAGCTGTGCCAATTGTCAATGAAATTTTGTTTGAGAGGATATTTTATCAGGCATCTCGCAAATGGTATGAAGACTATATGACAAAAAGTCAGGTTCCATCTGAGCTTGGTGCAGATAAAGTGGCATTGAAAGAGAAAATAGACAATCGCTTTGACAGTCAGATTGCAGCAGGAAGTACATTTCATTTTGAGGTGGAATGGATAGGAAATCAAGGAGAAGCTATGATACAAGATGGAGGCAAGACGTCATATCCTGTCTTTATGGTTGCGGGCGTCACTGTGCTTTTGTGCTTGCTGCAAGGAGTTTTACAGATTCTTTCAGACATTCGTAATCATTGTTTTTACAAAAGAAATAGGGTGGAAATGTCGGTGATTACGATAGCGCTGCCCGTTTTGATGGGACTTTTGACTGCGTTTATCGTCATAAAGCTGGTGGAATTGTTGTTATAAAAAATTATTCTGGATAAATTGAGAGGAGTGGCGGCTATCAAATCTGTTTCCATATAGCGAAAGGGCTGACAGCCGCTAGATTTATGTTCTTTAACGTGAATCCGTAAAAAACGAAACAGATTAAACCTATTGACTTTATAGGGAATAAATGATATTCTTTTTGTGGAAGTAGATTATAAATCATGCTGATACACTAAGTTTTCAATCAGCAGTTTGAGGCTCGGACATGGAGGCTAAGAATGACAATATCAACCAAAGGACGTTACGCTTTGAGAATTATGCTGGATTTAGCAAACCATATAGGAGAGACAACGAAACTCAAAGATATTGCTTTGCGGCAGGGAATTTCGGAAAAATATATGGAGCAGATTATAGCTGTGCTGAACAAAGCTGGATATGTGAGAAGTACGCGGGGAGCACAAGGAGGCTATCAGTTGGTGAAAGAACCAAAAGATTATACAGCAGGTATGATACTAAGGCTCACAGAAGGTTCTCTTGCACCTGTGGAATGTCTCGCAGAAAATGCGCTTCCCTGCCAAAGAGAAGAAGCATGTGTTACAGTGGAGTTATACCAGCGCATTTATGATGCAGTGAATGATATTATAGATAACACTACGATACAAGATTTATTAGACAGAGAACATGAAAAAGCAAAAGACACTGCCTAAGAAGTGTTAGATTTGATACAGAGAGTTGTGCTTTTTGTGTTTGATTTGAACCGCCCAAGGCGGCATGGGAGATAATATAAAATGATATATTTAGACAACGCGGCTACTACCTGTGTAGCCAAGGAAGCTTTCGAAGCAATGAAGCCATTTTTTTGTGAACAATATTCTAATCCATCGGCTGTTTACTGCTTTGCAGGTGATTCCATGAAAGCAGTGGATAAAGCAAGAAAATCCTTGGCAGACCTGATTGGTGCACAGCCAAATGAAATTTATTTTACAGCAGGAGGAAGTGAATCTGATAACTGGGCTGTCAAAGCGGCAGCAGAAGCGGGCAAAGCCAAAGGAAAACACATTATTACATCTACCATAGAACACCATGCGGTGCTTCATACATGTCAGTATTTGGAGAAGCAAGGGTATGAAGTGACCTATGTTAACGTTGATGAAAATGGTATGATAAAACTGGAAGAACTTAAGGCTGCTATTCGGCCAGATACCATATTGATAACCATTATGGCGGCGAATAATGAGATTGGAACGATACAGCCGTTGGAGGAAATCGGGACACTTGCCAGAGAGAATGGCATTTTGTTTCATACAGACGCAGTTCAGGCTTACGGACACATTCCATTAAATGTTGAGGAACTAAAAATTGATCTTTTAAGTGCCAGCGGACACAAATTTCATGGTCCTAAGGGAGTGGGATTTTTGTACATCAGAAAAGGAGTGCGTATCGGTTCATACATACATGGTGGGGCACAAGAGCGCGCAAGACGTGCAGGAACGCTTAATACACCTGGGATTGTTGGTATGGGGACGGCGGCGGAACTTGTGATGGACAAGCTCAAAGAAAACATGCAAAAAGAAACAGAACTTCGTGACTATTTCATACAAAGAGTTCTTGAAGAGATTCCGTATAGCAGACTGAATGGAGATGCGAAAAGGCGTCTGCCTGGAAATGTGAATTTTTGTTTTCGTTTTATAGAGGGAGAATCGCTGTTGATATTGCTGGACCAGCAAGGAATTTGTGCCTCGTCTGGTTCTGCGTGTACTTCTGGGTCTCTTGATCCATCACATGTGCTTTTGGCAATCGGTCTGCCTCATGAAATCGCACATGGTTCTTTGCGGTTTACACTTTCCGCAGAAAATACAAAAGAAGAGATTGATTTTACGGTGGACGCCCTGAAAAAAATTGTGGAACGGCTGCGTTCCATGTCCCCTCTGTATGAAGATTTTATAAAACAAAAGTCGAAATAGCGTAAGAGCCGTCGCGCAGCGACAAAAAAGTCACGAAGACGCTTGAGAGAAACTTTCATAAGCGAACCTGCGAATGAAATTTCTCTCGGAAGAAAAGCGTCAAAGGGACTTTAACTTAAGAGCCGTCGCGCAGCGACTATAAATAGGAGAAAATGATATGTATAGCGAAAAAGTAATGGATCATTTTAATAATCCAAGAAATGTAGGAGAGCTGGAGAATCCCAGTGGAGTTGGAACGGTAGGGAATGCAAAATGCGGCGACATTATGCGTATCTATCTTGATATTGATGATAATGGCGTCATCCAGGAGGCAAAATTTAAAACATTTGGCTGCGGTGCAGCAGTTGCAACTAGCAGTATGGCAACAGAGCTTGTGAAAGGAAAAACAGTATGTCAGGCGCTTGAAATAACAAACAAAGCAGTAATGGAGGCGCTTGACGGACTTCCGCCCGCAAAAGTACATTGTTCTTTGCTTGCAGAAGAGGCAATTCATGCTGCATTGTGGGATTATGCAGAAAAAAATAATCTTACAATAGAAGGTTTGAAAAAACCAGTTGAGGATATTGAGGAAAAGTTAGAAGATTGAGCTCCTGCGCGCTCAATCTTTTTAGTATATAGGAAAAAGCGAATATGAAACTCATTGAAACAAAAAACGAAGTTTTTTGCAGATTGAGCGCGCTGGCGCTCAATCTTTTTTTGAGTATACTGTAAACCATATTAAGTAAACAGCCGATATATACGTTAACAGATGTAAATGGATTTACGAGCGAACGTCTTTATTTAGAAATGTATTCTTTGAATCTGCCTTTTGCGGTTGATTTGTAGGCGTAAAAGATGCTAAGAATACAGGAAGATATCATGGAGGATAAGCGTATGGGAATGATGTTTGGTGTTGGCAGTATGAGTGCGACAGTAACAACAATTAAGGATAAGAAAGGGGCTTCTGTTGGAAGTATTCGGGTAAAAAAATCCAGTGAGAAAAAATTAAAAAAGTTACAATATAATTGCAGAGAAATTTCCACACAGATTTTGATGGCCAAAACTTCTGGAATTGCTAGCACAGTGGCGGTAAGAGCACGTGCAAAGCTCGCGTCGCTACAGAGAAAACGTGGAGTTGGTGATTATGACAGTACAGAACTGGATCATGCAATCATTCATGCAAAAAAAATGGTGCGAATCGCACGAAAACGGACAAAAAACCTAAAAGAGGAAGAGAGGGCAGATTCCAGCGGTTATCTGGTTGAATGGGAAGAAAACCAAGAGAAAGAGACAAAAAACACAGAGCAAGAACGCCAGATTGACCAGAACGAAGAAGAACTAAAGAGAATGCAGGAAGAGTATCAGGAAATGATGCGGGAATTAATGAAAGAAACCATAGAAGAATCTATGGAAGATGCACTGGAATTAGATGAGTTAGGGGAGGAACTGATGGGAACCATACATGTAGATATGGCCCCAGAAGACTTAGAACGTCTCAAAAAAAAGCACAGAGCAGATGAGCTTCGGCAAATTATGGAAGCGAATATGAAATATCTGAAGTTTATGATGGGGCGGTTAGAGAAAGAAAAGCAGTCAGGCCCCAGCATTAGTGCAGTTTCGTTGCAATTTTCGGGAATTGATATGCCTGCAGAGCTGTCCATATCAGAGGCAGCACCCGCAGCTATTGAGGGAGCAAACCTTGATATTTCTGTATAGATGGTATTGCAAAGAACTGAATAAATTGGTATACTCAAAGACAGTGAACAATTATATTTTTTTATGATGGAGGTATACCATGAGAAAAGTAAAAACCCCAAAACGCATTTATGGCTTGGTTTTCGTGCTATTGATTATGATGGTGGGAATACAAGCCAATGCAGCAAAAGCGCTGAACCAGGCTTTTGCAACGTCAGCGCGGAGCGTGCTTTTAGATAAAGCAACCATTTCTTATACGGCTTCGCTTCCTGAATTACCAGCAAGTGACGATGGTGTACTGTATTTGTTTGAGATGCAGCCATATGAATATGCTGTTTCGCCTGCAGCAGTGCCAGTAGCATCGGCACCAGCATCGCTTACGCCGACATTTACAGTGCCATATACAGGCGCAAGATTATATACAAAGTTTGGTCTTGCTGTCAAATCCGGCGGACAGAATGTACTGATTGCAAATCCACAATACATTGCAAATCCAGAGCTGCTGGCTACACATACCAAACCCAGACAGACAAGGGCATTGAAATCTGAACAGGGCAAGGATTTCTGCAATCTTTATATGTCCAATAATTTATCTGGCGTGATAGCTGGAAAATATACGACAGCGCAAGTTATGAACGAGGGAAAAAACCAGGCGGTAACGAATCCTTATGCAAGGGCAGCAATCCTGCCAACAGATACCCGCCCTGTAACCCCGCGTTATTATATGTTGAATGCATCAGAGCCAGCGGGAATCACAACCATTGCGGATGACCTTGCAAATTGCGCCGCGAATTCTACAGTAGAGAATTTTATCATAGGAAATGAAGTGAATGTTCGTACTTGGAATTATATGATTTGGACAGATTGGGACAGTTATATCAGAGAGTATGCGCAGGTATTTCGAGTAGCATATAATGCAATTAAGAGTCAAAATGCAAATGCAAGGGTATTTGTGTGCATCGATCAGAACTGGGATAGAAATCGTCCAGTAGGACATGCAGAATACTATGAATATATTGACGGAAAAGATTTTCTTGCCAAATTTAATGCATTGATTGCAGGAGAAGGAAACATTGACTGGGGTGTAGCACAGCATCCTTATCCGGTGCCGCTGACATATGCCAAATTTTGGGACATGTCTGGCTGTCCAGATGGAGGATATATGGCTGCACAGGTATCTTCTGGCAAAATGATGACATTCCAAAATCTGTCGCTGCTGACCAATTACTTGCAGTCTCCGGAAATGCTAAGCCCTGCAGGAACTGTTCGACATGTGATTTTAAGCGAAATCGGACTTACGAATGCACAGGGGAATGAAGTCCAGGCGGCGGCACTGTATACGTCTTATGTAGCAGCAAAATCGAATCCATATATTGACGAGATTATTTATCTGTTAAGCTTTAGTGAACCGCAGGTAGACACGAGACTTTCCGGACAGTCACAGTTGGTATACAATAGTCTGGGAACTGCATCAGAAGCAACTTATGATGCATGGGCAAAGGCATTTATTGGAATTAGCGACTGGTCACAGGTTATCAAATAAAATTCTAGGATTTAAGAGGGGGTCATCCCCCTCTTACTGATTTTATGTAATTTAAAAAAAGGTATAAAGTAAATCGAAAAAAGACCGATAAATAATATAAGCAGTAAGTGCGAAGTGCGAAGAGCTTTACAGCAAGGAAGGAGGAGTCCGGTATGCGTATAGATGCTTATAATCAAATTCATAATATTTACGGTGCCAAGAAGCCAGCAAAGTTAGATGAAAAGAAACCGACAACAACGAGTTTTAAAGATCAGCTTATGCTTTCAGCGACTGCACAGGATGCTTCCACGGCAAAGAAGGCGGTTTTAGCCGCTCCGGATGTGCGTGAGGACCTCGTTGCCTCTTTGAAGGAGCGCATCGATAACGACACCTATGAGGTGGATGCGGAGGATTTTGCCGGAAAGCTTTTAGAAAAATATAATGGATTATTTTAGCAATAAGGAGTGAATGCTAAAAATAACAAGTAGGGGAGAAGACCTGATGACATGACAGAGAGGTATATAAGTGGCTAGCTTATTGGAAAACTTGATTAAAGTGCTCGACAGCGAGACGACAGAGTATGAAAAACTCATAGGTCTTGCCGAGAGCAAAACTCCCGTCATTGTTTCGGGAGATGTAGAAAGCCTGGGAAAAATCACGGAAGAGGAACAGGCAATCGTAGGCTTAATCCAGGGAATGGAGAAGAAGAGAAATAAATTCCTGGCTGATATTGCCAACGTAGTTAACAGGGATGTTGAATCATTGAAACTAATAGACCTGATTCAGATGCTTGAAAATATGCCCGAACAGCAGGAAATGCTGAGGGACGTTCAGGAACGTTTGAAGAAAACCATAAATCAGCTCAAAGCAGTAAACGATAAAAACCAAATGCTGCTGGCGGATAAACTGGATATGGTTGAATTTAATCTGAACATGATTAGAGCTATGAAGTCTGCGCCGGAAACAGCCAATTATTCAAAGAATGCATATACAAACGGACAATCGCTTGGTATCTTTCATGGTGGTTTCGACGCGAAACAATAAACGACGAAACACGAGGTGAGATACCATGTCTTTATTTGGATCATTATATATTGGTGACAGCGGACTGCGCACATCGCAGCATGGGCTCAATACAGTAGCGCACAACCTGTCCAATCTGAACACACCGGGATATGTCCGCCAGCAGGTGGCAAATTCCGATACAACATATTCGAATACAGGCCGTTCCCTGGCGGGCTATAACCATCAGGTAGGTGACGGTGTCAAATATTCCGAGTGCAGGCATGTCAGGGATACGTTCCTTGACTTTGCTTATCGCATGGAGTCGGGAAGATTATCCTATTATGAAACTTCATATTCGGCAGTTCTTGAACTAGAGGACATCATGGGAGAATTTGATGGTGCAGCTTTCAGCAAGTCTGTATCAGGGTTGTGGGTGGCAATGCAGGAGCTTGCAAAAAGCCCAAATGATGTGACGAATATTTCAATGCTGGTTTCAAAAGCAGCAACATTCATTGAGAATGCCTCAGCGGTATATAAATCTTTTCAGGAGTATCAGAACAACCTGAACAGACAGGTAAAAGATTCCGTGAAGGATATCAATGCAATTGGAAAAAGAATTGACGAATTAAACAAACAAATTATGAAAATAGAAGTCGGAGGGCAAGAACATGCAAACGATCTCAGAGATGAGAGAGATGCGTTGATTGATACACTTTCTGGCTACGGAAATGTTACTTTCCGTGAGGAACCGAATAAAGCAGTTACCGTATATTTCAACGGTGTTGATTTTGTCAACGATGGTTCCTACAATGAGATGAAACTGCTCACGAACGAAGAAAATGGATATGTGACTCCATATTGGCCACATAATCTTTTGTATAAGGAAGATAAAAACGGAAACCGAGTTCCCGACTATGACTCAGCACTTGTATTTAATCTGACAGATGAAATATCAACAGCAAATAATACAGATGTAGGCTCACTGAGAGCGCTGCTTTTGGCAAGAGGCGATCACGTAGCTGATTATACAGACCTTACAGTAGGGGCATGTACAGACAGAAAACTGGATACGCTTGAGATTGGTGCAGAAAAGTACAATGATAAAGCTGGGCTTGAATACTATGACAAGTATATATCAAATTCCATTGTTATGAATGCCGAGGCAGAGTTTGATAACCTTGTACATTCTATTATAACCAAAGTAAATGAAGTTCTTGCAGAAAACTGTGATCCCAAGAGCGGATACCTGTGCAACGACGATGGCACGCCAATGCAGATGTTTGTCAAATCAGGTTCCCCGGCATATGAAAGAGTTGTACTGACCAAAAAGGAAGTACAGGAGCTGGAGGCTCAGGGAGCAAAGCTTCATCAGATTTATGACGAAAACGGAGAGGCGCTTCCAAATACATATTGGAAGTATGTGGAAGAGGATCCTAATAATAAAACCTCGCTTTATAACTGCCAAAATACAATCATTAACCAGAAACTTGTGCAAGTGCCAGCGCTTCTTGGATTTACGAAAGAAGAGCAGTCCGCAGATTTCAACCTTGGCAAAGCGTTTGTGGAAGCATTCCAGAAAGATGGAATCTACCTCAATCCAAAAGCCACAGAAAAGAGTACCTATGAAAACTGCTATATTGATTTGGTCAATCAGGTGGCAGCATCGGGCTATGTTTTCAAAGGACTGTATGAATATGAGCAGCTTGCAGTAGAGCAGACAGAAAATGAGAGACAGACCGTAATCGGCGTATCCTCAGATGAGGAGCTGGAGCATATGATCATGTACCAGAATGCATACAATGCAGCCAGCAGATATATCAATGTGATTAATTCAATGCTTGACACACTGTTAGGTATGGGTGCATAAAATACAGATTCGGTTTACAAGGGGAGGAATATAATGCCATCAACATTTACAGGATTAAATATATCATATACAGGTCTGACAGCTTCCAATGCGGCGCTGAATACGACTGCAAATAATATTGCCAATATTGAGACAGATGGTTATTCAAGACAGATTGTGAATCAATCGGCTGCGACAGCGATGCGTGCCTTTGCAAGTTATGGTTGTATTGGTGCCGGCGTTGATACGCTGGGTGCGGAAAGAGTCAGGGATATCTATTACGATGAAAAATATTGGAACAACAATTCAAAACTTGGAGAATATGACAAGAAACAGTATTACTGTCTTATTATAGACAATTATCTCAATGATCAGAGAGGAACCAATGAGGTAAAAGGGTTTACCACAATATTTAGTGAATACCAGGCGGCGATGGAGTCGTTGTCAACCCACACAGGGGAAACCAATTACGCGCTGGACTTTATTGGAAAAGCGGGAAATCTCTGTGAATATTTTAACATTTTATACAACAACTTTCAGAAGATGCAAAGTGATGTAAATGATGAAATCAGCATCAAGGTTGATGAGATAAACAATGTTGCAAAAGAGATTGCTTCTTTAAATAAACAAATTAATATGATAGAAGTAAACGGCACAACCGTTGCGAATGAGCTGCGTGACAAAAGAGATCTTTTGATGGATCAACTTTCAGCAGTAGTGGATGTGCAGTTTGAAGAGAAGCCGATGCTGGACGATCATGGAAGAGAAACAAACATGAAACAGTATACGGTGACAATTGCAGGCGGCAAGACGCTTGTGGACGGCTATGAATACAGACAGCTTGAATGTGTGTCAAGAAAGCCATGGCAGAAGGTCAATCAGAATGAAGTGGACGGCCTTTATGATGTGGTATGGAAAGACACAAGAGAAGACCTTGGTTTAACTGCCAAAAATATAAGAGGCGAACTCAAAGGGCTTTTCGAAATGAGAGACGGCAATAATAACGAAGCATTTCATGGAACCGTTTCGGATGTAGACAGACTGAACAATACCGTAAAAATAAAAGTGACAGACAGTTATCTGAAAGATATCTCAAAAAGCACGCTTCCTCTGACAGATGGATGTATTACGCTTGGCGGTGATAAATATTATTATGACAGCTTTGAATTTGAGATAGATGATCAGGGAGAAGCTTATTATACCTTCAAAATGTCGGATGACATTACCAGGAATCCTTCAAAAGTGCCTACGGCAAAGACTGGAATGAGCGCCAAAGTTGGTGAGCAGGTGGACTATCAGGGTATTCCATATTATTTAGAGCAGATGAATGAGTGGGTAAGAGATTATTCCTACAACTTCAACAAGATCTATGGTGTAGAAAATGCTACCGATTATAATGGGGATACGCATGAAGGCGCGATTTTCTTTACAGGCGACAATGCTGTCAAAGGCGGGCAGTTCACGCTTGACGTGGATCTTCGCGCCAAAAAATACAGCAGCACGGACAATGGATATCATTTGCTGACAGCCGGAAACTTTAATGTGGAGAAATCCATTCAAAATGATGCGTCAACACTTGCCACGCATACCGGAGAGTCAGAGGGCCCTTCTAAATATGACATCATCAATAATCTCAAAGAGTTAGCCAAAAATAAAGATATGATGTCCTTCAGAGGATGCGATGCACAAAGCTTTTTGATATGTCTGATGGGTGATTCCGGTTTAAATGCACGGAGCGCCGGTGATTTTGTAGAAATCTATGAAAATATACAAGAATCTATCGAGGGTAACCGTATTTCTGTGAGCGGTGTTGATTCCGACGAAGAAGCAGCCAATATGGTAAAATTCCAGAATGCCTATAATCTAGCAAGTAAGATGATATCTGTGATGAATTCTTGTTACGACAGACTGATCAATGAAACTGGTGTTTAAGCGATAAAGGAGAATGAGATATGGCAATGAGAATTACAACTAAGATGATGCAGAATACATCGCTTAGAAATTTGAATATAAATAAATACCGACAGGAAAAGCTCACCAATCAGCTTGCCACAGGAAAAAAGATTTCAAGGCCGTCAGATGATCCGGTAATAGCAATCCGTGCATTGAAACTGAATGCGTCATTGGATAAGATTGACCAGTATTATGAAAAAAATGCTGCGGACGCAGAGAGCTGGCTCAAACTTACAGATTCTGCGATATCAACGGTAAATGAAATTTTGTCAACGGATGTCAGAAGCAATATTAACCAGGCGTGCAACAGCTATATGAATGCGGACGACAGAAAAAAGATTATAGAACATCTGACGAATGCTGTGGAGGAAATCTATTCCACAGGAAATGCCAGCAGCGCAGGAAGAAGCATCTTTACGGGATATCGAACAGATATGTCGCTGACAATGCGAACGGACAAAAAACAGTTAAATACGATTACAGAGCAGCTGACCAATGCCGCAATACAGAAAAAAATATTTGTGACAACAGGAGATCTCAAATCCATAAATGAGGGCAACTTTATGGATAAGGAGACTACAGAATATGATGTAAAAACATACGATATCTACAGAATCCGGTTAGCATATGGGGATGTTGACATCGAGGCAGTCAAGGATGCAAATGGCCAGCCTGTGCTGGATGCAGACGGGAAGCAGGTTTATAAGTCTAATATCGACCTTGGATTTATGACAAAGGCACAGGTTACGGATGACAACCGCGTTAAGCTTGAAACAGGCTCTGTAACTGCATATGTCAATATTGACACGACCAAGGTTCCGGTACAGGCAGTGTTTACGGATGCACTGGGAACGGTATTGCAGGATGGAGCAGGCAATGACCTGAAACTTGAACCTGGTGATACGATGACAGTGGGAAATGTGACGTATTCTTATGGCAAGGATGGCAAGATCACAATTGAAAATCCAGATACAGTGCCGAAAGAGACAGTGACAATAGGGAGCAGCATTACTAAGGGAGAGGACGGCAAGAGCGTTGTCAAATTTGATGAGAAATACAAGACATCTCTTGAGATAGACAATTATTATCCAACAGGTACAGATGATGATGCGTATTTGTCTGTAACAGGCGAAGACAATGCGGATAAAATCACCTATATCGCGGATACAGGCGAACTCCTTTTGGGGGAAAATGTACAGAAGCGTCTGGCTGGGCTTAGCTCCGACACAGAGCTGCGTGTGACCTATGACAAGACAAACTGGAAGGAAAATGATCTTGATCCCGTACACTACTTCTATACAGAGCGTACACAGAAGGACGCATCAGGAAAAGAAAAAGTAGTGAATTATAATGAGAAGTTTCTTGAGGACCCAACCGCAAGCGGCAAGCAGATTATAGAGTATGATATCGGAAACAATCAAAGTCTGCGCGTGAATACAACAGCCGACGAGGTATTTACCCATGACATGGGAAGAGATATGTTTGAAGTAGTCGAAATGCTCAATGAGTATGGCAGCCTGGAAGAGAGCCTCAATACAGTTGAGAAAATGATGAAATCCGAAAAGTATGATGAAGGGTCGGATGAATATAAACAGCTCGAACTTCAGAAAAAAGCGCTTGGCGAGGCGATGACAAGAGTTGGCGACAAGATTAATAAGCGTTGCAAAGATTTGCTGGATGATTGCGACGGATATCTTGATAAAGCACAGCTTGCAGGTACAGACTGCGGTGCGAGAGGTTCTCGTCTCAAGTTGATTCAAAACCGCTTGAATGCACAGCAGACAGATTTCGGTGAGCTTGTCAGTACAAATGAGGACGCAGATTATACAGACCTTGTCATTCAGCTAAAGAGCGTGGAAATGACTTATAATGCAGCATTGTCTTCTATCAGCTATGTTATGCAGACCTCATTGCTTGACTTTATCAGATAAATACGGCTGACCTTGTTACAATTGGTTGTCGGTATTTATTGGAAACTGTAGAAAATAAAAAAATGTAAAAAAAGAGTGGCGTGAATTGTATAAATATGTTATGCTTATTTATGCAATTCACGTTTATGGCTTGAAAAGAGACAGAATGGAGTGGATAATATGGTAGAGATTAATACAAAAGCATTTGGAAAAGTTGCCATAGAGGATGACAGGCTTATTCGTTTTGATCATGGTATATTAGGTTTTCCAGATCTTAAGGACTTTACTCTGATATATGATATTGACAAAGGAAACGAGTCCACAATCAAGTGGCTACAGTCTATTCAGGAACCAAATTTTGCGATGCCTGTTATGAATCCTGATTTGGTTATTCCAGGATATACACCTGTGTTCAACAAAGAGCTTCTCACTCCTCTTGGTGGAAATCTTGACAGTGAGAATATTCTTATGTTTGTAACCGTTACTGTTCCAAAGGATATTACCAAAACAACGGTAAATCTCAAAGCTCCGATTATTATCAGTATTGATAACCGCAAGGCTGTGCAGCTTATATGTGACGACGAGTCCTACAGCATCAAACATGGAATATATGAGGACTTGATGGCGAAAAAGGCAGCAAACGCATAGACAAATGTAGAAAAGGCAGGTGAAGGACGTGCTGGCGCTATCCAGAAAAAAGGGCGAAGCCCTCATGATCAACAATGATATAGAGATAACAGTGCTTGATATTAAGGGAGAGCAGGTTAAGATAGGAATCGCTGCACCCAAAGAAGTTCCTGTATACCGCAAAGAGGTATATATACAGATACAGGAAGCAAACAAGGAAGCTTTTGCGCACCCAGCAGATGTAGAGCAGCTTGCAAGCTTGTTTGGCAAATAGTTTATGAAAATAAAAAAATATAAAAAATTTTAAAAATAGCTCTAAAGTATTTCAAACACATACCGATATATAATACAAAGCTAATAAAAATAGCTTAGACAACAAATCATAATTCTTTACGTGCGTTGTACATTTAGCAATGTTAATAACCGAGGGTGGTTACATTAGCAGGCGCGCCATCGTGACTGCTTTCGGATATTATATATGGTTACACTTTAATACATTGTATTAATTGTAATAAAAAACTAAATAATTGAAATAGTGTCGAAATAAGAGGTAAAAGGATTTGCCCAGCGGCACTCCCTCAGATAAGGAAATCTGAAGGGTACAAACAAGGAGGTAAAATTATGGTAGTACAGCACAATCTTACAGCAATGAATTCTAAC